>ERZ831979.112-NODE-112-length-95365-cov-17.392677_pt1 | contig 95365 bp, 117 predicted proteins | sample MGYA00519952_ERZ831979 | MGnify/ENA primary metagenome ERZ831979 (study PRJEB31850, sample SAMEA3708723) | human gut metagenome | biome: human gut; feature: human-associated habitat; material: faeces | place: China | collected 2014 ...
CCAATTTCTCTTCTTCCTGGTCCTCTTGATGGTCTTGCTTCTCCAACACTGTATGATGGGAAGTTATATTGATGCATATATCTTTTTCCTGTTTCTTCATCTAATCCATCTAATAATTGCTCTTCACTTTTCATTCCTAAAGTTACTATTGACATTACTTGTGTTTGACCTCTTGTAAAGATAGCACTTCCGTGTACTCGTGGTAATACTCCAACTTCACAAGATAGTGGTCTTATTTCATCTATTTTTCTACCATCTGGTCTTTTATGCTCTTCTAGTATCATTTCTCTTACACATTCTTTTTCTAGATCATGAACACTATTTGCAATATCAGCTTTCTTTTCTTCTGCTGATTCTTCTCCATATTTTTCTATAAAATAATTTGTTATATCTTCAGTTATTTTTTCTATATTTGTATCTCTTACAGTTTTATCAACTTCTTGAACATCTTTGTACATTCTTTCTTTGAAGTTTGATTTTATTTCTTCATATACATCTTTATCTGTTGCAAATGATTGATATTCAAATTTTGGCTTTCCTATTTCTGCTTGTATTTTTGATATAAAATCACATAATTTTTTTATTTCAACATGAGCATCTTTTATTGCTTGTAACATTGTGCTGTTTGGTATTTCATCTGCTCCTGCTTCAATCATTGTTATTTTTTCTTGTGTTCCAGCTACAGTTAAACGTAATCTACTGTGCTCTCTTTGCTCTGCTGTTGGATTTATTACTATTTTATCATCTACATATCCTACATTAACAGCTGCTGTTGGTCCTCCAAATGGAATATCTGATATTGCAAGTGCTGCTGCTGTTCCTATCATTGCACAAACCTCTGGTGAATTATCTTGCTCTACAGATAATACTGTTGCTACTACACATACATCATTTCTGAAATCTTTTGGGAATAATGGTCTTATTGGTCTATCTATTGCTCTTGATGTTAATATAGCTTTATCTGCAGGTTTTCCTTCTCTTTTTGTAAAACTTCCTGGTATTTTTCCTACAGCATATAGTTTTTCTTCATAATCTACTGATAATGGGAAAAAGTCTATTCCTTCTCTTGGCTCTTTTGATGCTGTAACATTTACCATTACTACAGTATCTCCATATCTTACCATAACACTTCCATTTGCAAGCTCTGCAATTTTTCCAGTTTCAATTGTTAATTTTCTTCCAGCTAATTCTGTTTCATAACATTTAAACATATACTTCTCTCCTTTATAAATTATTATTTGCTTAAAATTAGCTGTAACCTCGATAAATTACTTTAATTTACTTTTATTTAATATAATTTTTTAAAGTACTTTATCCAAGCTACTTACTAATTTTTAAGCATTTTTAACACCATTTAATTAAAATGGACGTTTAGCAATTTATTTATGCAAAACGTCCAAAAGTTATTATTTTCTTAATCCAAGTTTTTCTACGATATCTCTGTATCTTTGAACATCTTTTTTTGCTAAGTAGTTAAGTAAGTTTCTTCTGCTTCCTACCATTTTTAAAAGACCTCTTCTTGAATGATTGTCTTTTTTGTGAACTTTTAGATGTTCTGTTAATTCATTGATTCTTTCTGTTAAAAGAGCTATTTGAACTTCTGGTGAACCAGTATCGTTTTCATCTCTTTTATAAGTAGCGATTATTTCTTGTTTTCTTTCCTTTGTCATTTTACAATGCACCTCCATTATTATTTTTATCCTTAAACTGAGTTTAAGTGGTGTTAATTATCCTTGAACTAAGTATAAGGTTTTGTATTTTTAATACCTTGATATTTTATCATATAATTTTAGTCATTGCAAGGGAAATAATTGCTTTTTTTGAATATTTATGTAGTATTACAATCAATGTAATGTAAAAAATTAAAAATTGAATAATTGTTTATGATATTAAACAATTTTATATAAAAATATTTATTTGAGAATTATAAAAAGGACCATATGCATGGTCCTCTCCTTTATAACAAAAACTAAAACTACTTCCTTATTTTAATCGATCAAATCATTGTCCAACATTATATAGTTTGCTCTATGAATATACAAAGCTTTACCATCAATGTTGAGTTTTGTCGTTTTTGGCAAATCATCTGGAATTTCCCAGTATACCTCTTCTCCGCCATAAACAGCAAGAGGCACACCGAGTTGTGAGCAGATTACAACTACCTTTGATGTTCCAAGAACATTTTTTATTTTATTAATATTCCTGTCAATAGCATTAATCGTTCCTCCACTTCCAGTTACATCATCTGGTAACTCAAAATCTTCAACCTTTTCAAGACCTTCCTCAGCAAAAATAACTGTATTGCCAGTTTGATTTACCTGGTTTCCGTCTACAGTAATTGTAACAACACTTGAAAGCTCATAATTGGTTGATGATTCTCCGTCTGAGTTAACAGATTTTGTTTTCACATAATTTGCCTCTATACCAACTTTTTTTCCGTGAATTGTGAGGATATTATCCCCATAATTATCATAAAAATCGATGTTGAACTTGTTTCCAATTAACTCGCCTTTTATATTTTTCATTTCATTGTCGAACCAAGCACAACTAGTCGTCATACATGCAATTAACATTGCCATCGATACTACAATAATATAGCGAATTTTTGAATAAACCTTCTTTTTCATGCTTTCCTCCATATGCGATGTGGATGTAGTTTTAGCCTTATATAGGCAATTTTAGCATATCCTTATTGAAAATTCAAGTTAGCACAAAAAGGTATTATCAAATTTATTGATAATACCTTTTTATTTATCTATCTACTCAACTTGGAAATCACAATAATTTCCACTTACATATTGATCTTTTGTACGACCATCTTGGAAATGCCACCACTCTGATTTCAATGTTATAAATCCAGCTGATGTCATATACTCTTGTAATTTATTAGTTTCATCATTGTTATTACTAATTGCTGCACTTGCATCTAACTGATGCATTTTTGTCTGTGCCTTTATTTCTTCACCATTTTTTGTTAACGTTAAATCCAATGCAATTCCATAATTATGTGCTGACTTATTAGCTGCTAAAAACCAATCAATATTAAGACCATCTTTATTCATTGCATTTCTCATATCTTTACCACGTTTATCATTTGCCTCTGCTACAGTTTTAAATTTATTATATATACTTTTGGTTACAGAATATGGTCTGTATGAATCATAAATTTTTATATTATATCCATCATTCTTTACACTTTGATATGCTTTATTTAGTTTTAAAGCTGCATCATATTTTAATGGTGCATAACATTCGTTCACATCTTTTTCAGCGGGATCTTTAAAATGTACCTTATTTTCTAATGTATCTACATTATAAAAAATCGATTTTTTTATATATTTTGCATTTGGATATAATTTTACTCCTGTAACGTCAGGAATATCGTATTTATCACAGGTATATATTGAAGATGTTGCATTAGTAATATTATATTCCAACGAAGGCATTATATCTGGTAAATTAATCATTATATATTCGACAAATACATATCCATAATATATCTTATCATTTTGATTTACTTTAACTTTTACATAATTATCTACTATTCCACCAATTATTTGCATTTTTTGACCTTGAGATAATTCAGCAATAAGTTTTGAATCTTTAGAATGGTCTTCTCTCAAATTTAATTTTCCACTATATGTTGACCATGCTCTTGCACCAACTATCGAATGTTCAAATGGACCATAATCTTCAGTTGCAGCATGCACTTTTTTACTAAATAATAATAATATACTTATAATTAATATACTTAATACTATACTTATTTTTTTCATATTTTTTCTCATTTTTTCCTCCTCCTACTTCATATATTTTTTTCTTTTCAATCTAATTGCTAAATATACAATTAAAATAAGAATTGGAATTATTAATAAAATTATTACCTGTTCTCCAGTTTGTGGAAGTCCCTTTTGAGCCATTGTTTTATCTGTTTTTAGAGCATTACTATTTTCTTGTTCGTTTTCAGGAATTGATTCATTATATTTTAAGTTATCCCCCGGACTCAATTCATCATAATCTTTTCCTCTATCATCTTCACCTGGAGTTACATCTCCGTCATCTTTTCCATCATCTTTTCCGTCGTCTTTTCCATCATCTTTTCCATCATCTTGTCCGTCATCTTTTCCGTCGTCTTTTCCGTCATCTTTTCCGTCATCTTTTCCGTCGTCTTTTCCATCATCTTTTCCGTCATCTTTTCCGTCATCTTTTCCGTCGTCTTTTCCATCATCTTGTCCAGTACCTGTTCCGTAGAATTCTGATTTATATTCATTTGAACTTACTGATATTTTCCATATTTGTCCGGTTGTCTCATTTTTAATTTTATCCCCATAACTGCCATCATAGACATAAAATGTATTATCTTTTTGAATTACATATCCATTAAACACTGTATTTTTATTATCTTCAACAATAATTGTATATAAAGTTTTCTTATCACCTTTTTTAATTACAATATTTGCAATTCCATTACTTTTAGCAGATACATAAAAACTTATTTTACCTGAATATTCATATTCACTTGACACATCTGAAATTTCAATAACTTCTTTAGAATCCAGAAAAATTTCAAAATTTTCTAATTTAAAGTCATTTTTTGCAGAATAAAAATCCCAGATTTCTATTCCTGCTTTATCTCCTTTATTTAATACAGTTATATAATTACATACTGTATTAGCTGAATTATTCTTATTCATTACAATAAAATTTTCATTTTTATTTGAATCTTCAATAGTATCAGCTTTTACATTCCCTCCAAAAATAAATAAAATACTAAAAATCATACATATAAAAATTCTTAATACAACTTTTGAATATTTCCACGTACTATTCCATGTTTTTTCTTCATTTTTTAAATTTTTCCCCTTACTATTCATTTGTTCCTCCTCTTTCTTTTGTTTTCCATTATATTCTAACATAATATTCTAAAAAAACAATATATTTACTATTTTTTATATAAAACATATTAAATAATAATACTTCAAAGAATTTATTCTAATATGAGAGCAAAAGATGGACAAGCTATTTACAGCTTCTCCATCTTTAAACACTATATCACTATATACTATATTTCTTTATAGCTTACGATTTTCAAACATAATTCTATTATTTTAATTCAAAATCTATACTTCCTCTTTCATTCGCATATTTTATTGTTGCAATTGCACCATTTATTATTGTCAAACATGGTCCTTTATGTGATATATCGGTATCATATATAATTGGAATATTTAAATTTGATATAACACTATCTTGTAATGCTTCTTTCATTGTATATCCTATACACGATGTTTCTTCTCCGTTTCTTCCAAATATAATTGCTTTTGCATATTTAAAATAATCGAGTTCATTTAATTTCCATATCGTACGAATTAGCTCTTCTTTTGATAATTCACAATTATCAAAATACCAAATAATTCCGTCATTTTTATATTTTTCGTTAAATTCATTTGTACCATCATATTTTGTTCCTGCTATTTCTGATATTATATCTAAACAACCACCAATTATTCTTCCTGTTACAGTTATTTCGCTATTATTTAAGCTTTTCCATTCGACCTTTTTAGTTAAATTATAGCCTTCTAATCCAGTTATTCTTTCTGCTCTTTCATCCTCGTATAATTCGTAATTTTTTTGTTCTATTATATTGCCTGTAATTATTTGAATATTATCAAGTATGCTTTTATCATCGCATTCTGCACCATAATCACCAAAATTATTTCCATATATTGTTGCTATATCATATTTTGTGGTTACTGGAAATAGTATACCTGTTGGATCTGAAAATCCTTGTATGAATTTTGGGTTTGTTTGTATTTTTTGCAAATTCACATATGGTAGCATTTCTACTAAAAATTCTCCACCTGCTGCACAAATAATAAAATTAATATTTTTATTTTCTATCATTTTATTTAGCTCTTCTGCCCTTTCTTTTGCAGGTGCACTACGCATCTTATATGAATTAAATATATTTTTTGATAATACAACTTTATAGCCTTTTTCTTCTAGTTTTTTCTTTGCATTATTATATCTATTATTATATAAATTGTTATATGCTCCACTTGAAGGTGCTGGAACCCCTATACAACTTCCTTGCTTTAAAAAATCTGGATATATCATTTTTCTTACTCCTTTTTCATACTTCAAAAATCTTGATATTTTTACTTTTAATAATAATTTATAACTTTATTTTGACATTGCAATAGTATAAAATATTTAACAACAATTACTCACTGCTTTCAGCTCCAATTCTTTTTCTCGATGAATATTTTATTATATTTTTTATCTTAGCATTATTTCCTTCAATATCCCCTAAATAATAAGATAAGCAAAAGCCTACTAAACAGGTTAAAATTGATACCGCAGTTTTTATATCTAACATCATTTTACAACTTTCATTTAATACATTTGGAATTATTGATATAAATAACCCAAATATAATTGAAAATGTTGCTGTATAAAATCTTTTTATTAATTTGTTTATTATAAATGAAATCACAAGAGCACCTATTACTAGGCCACATCCTGCTGGTATTAATACACTTAAATTAAAATTAGCTAATGAACTTACATACAATTCATATAAACCTAGTGAAGATAAAATTACAGCACTATCAACACCTGGTATTATTGAAGATCCAGCTACAGCTACTCCTAGCACAATAGATTGTATTAAATTTGGATTTTCTATTTGTGGAAATGCTCCTTTATTTAGTGAAAATAATAGTAATCCGGCAATTGCAGATATAACAATTAAAATATAATATTTTTTTGAGAATCCTTCTTTTTTTACTTCTTTATAAAATAATGGTATTGTTCCTATTACTAACCCCAAGAATGCAAATCTTGTTTGCATTTCAAATGTGTTTAATAAATAATCTACTACTTTGCTAAATAATAATACACCTACTCCAAATCCTAAGAACAACGGTACTAAGAACATTATATTCTTTTTGAAATTTTTAAATAATGTTCCAATAGCATTTATTGTTTTTTGATATAATCCAAATATTACAAGTAAAACACTACCACTTAGTCCTGGTGCTATTCCTCCAATTCCAACTATTATTCCTTTGAAAAAATTTTTCATAATAAAATTTTCCTTTCTTTGTTATAAAAGTCTATACTCTTTTAACTTTTTATTTTTAATTTTGAGTAATTATATATAATTTTATTCAATAAGTCAAAGAATTACACTATATTTTGTTTATTATACTTTCATTAATATATCCGAAAAAATTTTTACTATAAATTTTCAATTACTATTTACATAAGTCCTATAAAATGCTATACTAACATTATTACTAATTTTTAGGAGGGCATAATATCATGCTAACCACACAAAAATTGATCGTAATTCTAGGCAATTATACTAATATTGCCCAAGCCAGAAATGTAATTGCCGGTTTTAAGGCTGTTACTGTTATCCGGAGTTTAACCCCCTACACATTGAGAAATGTGTATCATTTCAACAAGAATGCTGTGTACTTTACCGAGACTTATGATTTCAAGTTGATGAGCAACTATTCTCCAATAGTTATTCAATTGTCATCATATTCCACTTCTGTTGAAAAAATGGTCTTATCTGTTGATAACATTCTGGAGGATTTTCCTAAGTTACTTTCGACTTGCGGTGTTGACACTGGTGATCATATCAGTGCTTCAACTGACAGAGACTATGTTCAACCCCAATCTGACTGTTTGATTTGCAAAATATTAAACAGACAATCGGATTATCCGGAACATATATTGTATGAAACGGACAATTTCTTTGTAGTACCTGGAACGGGAGCATTCTATGAGGGTTATATTATGATTGTACCCAAGAGACATGTTATGTCTTTTGCCAATCTTAATGAATCCGAATTGGATGAATTCTTCATGGTATATTCAAACCTATCGGCAATTCTGTCTAGTATTTACAACAAGCCGATTTTTGGATTTGAATGTGGCTCTGGAAAAACTGGTGCTGGGAAACACAAGACAAGTATTGTACATGCTCATTTCCATATGGCCTGTACAAATATGCCTGTCTTAAAGGAAGTACAAGCTAGTGGACTTACTCCTCAGCTCATTTCCAAGGAAAATCTTTTGGACTTTTACGAGAACCCGTATATGTTATATGTAGATCAGGACAATAACTATTACATTTCTTGTGACACCAGAGATTATTACCCCAGACAACATCCGAGACAAGTTCTGGCTCATTGGATGCAGGAACATGAGAGGTCAACCCTCAGTAAAACCTGCAAATCTCTAATTGCACATATGTCATCAAATGAATGTGACACATTCTTTGACACTGAGCTTTTTTACAATTGGAGAAATTTCCCAATGCGCGAAAGAATGGATGAAATTGCAAAAGATTTCCGTTCATTCTGTAAAAATTATTATGAGAGCTTAAGCCAATTTGACAAAATGTCAATACGCTTCAGTGACTAATAATAATTTTAACTGTCCTCAAAAAACGCCGAGATTATCTCGGCGTTTTTTCTTTTATAAACATTACTATTTTTTTAATACTATAATAGGAACTTCCATTTCATCTCTTGTTAGTCCACAATGAGTTGACTTTTTAACCCCTTTGCCTTTTTCTAAATAGTTTTCTAAAACTATTATACTTCCTGATATTGAAACTGCTATATAGTTTCCTAAAAAGTCATCAATTTTATTATGCATGTCTCCAAATCCTAACATATTTTTACTTAAAAATTCTTCTTTTGACATTAACATAAATTCCTCTTTGAATTCTTTATTAAACTCTCTTTCAAATTCTTCCTTCATATTTTCTTTTACCCAAAATGTTATACATCTTGATTCTAATGAAGGTGGCATTAATAAGCATTTTTGTAATACTGGATAATCCAATATTGAATATGATTTTTCAATATCCTTATGTCCATGATCTGCTGATATAATTATGATAGTATCATCATTTAAATTATCACACATATTCTTTATTTTCTTCTCTGTTTCAATTACAAATTCTTTTACTTCATCAGATTTTGTTCCATATTTATGTAGTAATCCATCAGGATTATCACTATATGCCATTATGAATTTCTTATCATCATTTTCACAAAGAAGCTTTATGTTTTCTGTAATTTCATCTATGGAATCTGCTTTAATTGTTCTCTTTGATCTTCTATCAGAATATGATGGCATTATTTCATATGCTTTTACATCTTTTGATGATTCCTCAATTTGATTAAAAATTGTTTTATAATTTACTATTTCTTTAAAAACATCTAATTTAGCATTTTTTATATTTAATCCTGTTAATGATTGCATATGAGATAACATATCAATATTTTTTCCATATTCTTTAAAATACTGAGACCATGCAATCCAACCAGTTTCAAATGGTGGTTTTCCTGCATAATATGTTGTTAATGCTGCTGTTGTAGTTGATGGATATACACTTGTAACCACATCAATTTGATTTTTTCTAAAATATCCATTTTCGTCAATATTTTTTAATACAATGTCACCCATTCCATCTAATATTAGTAACACTACATTTTTATAATTTTTTTCATTTAGTATTTTATCTATTTTTTCAGAGCTTTTATGTTTACTATCAACATTGTAATGCTTTAAAATAGAAGTAATTGTTCCTAAAATACAATGTTTATAGTCTGGCATAACAATATTTTCTTCTTTCATTTTTTCCTCCATATCTTTTTAATTGAGCTTTATTATATCAAATTTTATTCATTTTAGCTATAGCTTGTAACAAATTTTAATTTTTAAATTTATTAAGCTCTAAAAAATTATCTTTTGCTGTTTTTAGTAATGCTGATACTGTTTTTAAAAGCATTTTTTTGTCTTCTGCATCTATCATTTTATATGATTTTAAAATTGTTGTTATACTTGATATTCCACCTGCTTTTATATCACTCATTGTATCCATTTGTGTTGAATTTATTACTTCAAATATTATATCAATCATTTGCTCTCTTTGTTTTATATCTATTTGTTTAAACCAATCTTTTATTGATTTATCTATAAATTTACTACCATTTGTTACTTCTTTTAAACATTCAAAATTTTTTCCTAGTAACTGCCACGAATACACATCATGTTGCATAACGCCTTTTTGTGTACTTCTTACTACTATATATTTTTCTTTATGATTTAGTAACATTCCAAATATAGATTCTTGAGGAATATATGTATTTACTTTTGTTATCATTTCTTTGTAATTATCTGATTCTGATATTTCATCATCAAATCCTGGTCCATCGTTATTGTATATTTTTATAATTCTATTTTTAGTTTTTTCTGTTGCAAAAACCGCAGAATATACAGCTAAATTTCCCCCTTTTGAATGACCTCCAATTCGTATATTATTTTTTGGATATTTATCAGCTATTTCTTCTAAATATTTTACAGAATCAATTTGTGCTCCAACATGACTTTTAAAGCCCATATTAAAGTCTTCTTTCCATCCAACAATTGTGTTATCAGTTCCTCTATATGATATAAATATCGTATCATCTGGAACTAATATTGTTATTGCAGAAAACTGAAGCTCTTCTTCTACATTTAATTTATTTGAATATTTTGTTGCTTTCATTTCGCCAAATCTTTTTGAATTTCCCATTAATGGAAATAAATTTATATCATCATCCCATAAAATATTTATATTGTTTTTATCTTGTTTTTGAAATCTTTCATTTAGCTCTTTTATTGTGACAACTTCATTTTCTTCTATTATTCCATCAAATGGTAAATATGAAAATCTAGATAAAATTAAACTATCTATTTCATTAAAAGGATCATTTTGTATTGTTAAATCACCTCTCCACTTAATGTAATCTAATATATTTGACATTTTTCTTCCTCCATTTTCCATTTATTTTAGTATTAATTTTATTTTTTTGTAATTTTATCATATCTTTCGAATAAAATAAATAAACAGAAAATATTTTATAAAATAGGTCTTATCTTTAATTTAAATTATTTATTATAATATTTAAATTAATATTGTTTTTACCACGAAATCGTGTTAAAATTCATACAATATTCGATGTGCACGAATACAAATAAAGCACTTAGTATAAGTATGCCTAGAAAAAACTTAAAGGAGGTTAACAACAATGGCAGAAATACAACAAGCAGCAATTGCTGCTGCCAACTGGTGGACAAATCAGTTGGCAAAACCTACATTGAACAGTTTTAAAATATGTAATAATTCCACATCTGGATACCTTATGACTTTGGCAAGCTTATCCAACGCAAAATCTCATCTTGCAACCAAGGAATTGTTGAAAGATTTTTGTGATGAGCTTTCAAAACAAATCGACTTAGAGCTTTCACGCACATCAGCAGTTTATCTTTCTTGCGATACTTCACCATGTTATATTTTACTAGGTGTTGCCGATTTAGTTGGTGTGAAAAATTGCTTATTTCCATATCACAGAAATATGTGGATTACACCTACATCTATTCGAGTACAAGATGGTTATGGAGCTGACATCTTGGGAATTTTTCATATATGAGCTCAAAAAACAATATAGCGCTCTTTTCCCTTTTAGAGAAAAGAGCGCCATTTATTTACATTATTTTTCATAATTTAATAATGATAATTTTAATTCATCATACACTTTTGTTTCAATTCCAGCTTTCTTTTTCAATTGTTCAAACTCATTTTCCATAAGAATAAACTCTTCTTTTGCACTCATTGCATGATCTGATAAACACATTTTTCCTAGGAAATTTGAAAATAAAAATCTATATATAAAAGCACAAAAATTCTTTTTATTTGTACAATTTTCGTACTCTCCCTTAGGAAGTATTTCATATCCTAACTTTTTAAGTACATCATACCCTTCTATTATTGCATCCATTATTAATAATGAATACTCTTTATCCTTTTTTAATAATTTTAAATTTCCATCCACTTTATAACAAGCAAAAACTAAAGGAAGTATTGCACATCCATGTGTTTTTAAATAATCATTCATTTTATTTTCTATTTCAACTTTTACTTTCGTTTTTTCAAATATCGATTTTATAAATTCATCATCATCACTTTTACCATCTGTTCTTCCTATTGTTATTTTATTTAAGCAAACAGAATCAATATAACCATCATATTTTTTACCAGCTGCTGAGAAAAACGCAAATAATACATTTTTATTTTTTATATTCATATATTTTTCTGCAGTAAAATTATTACCAACAAAAACTATATTTTTACTATTATTATTTTCAATAATAGGTATAATTGTATTTAATGATGAGCATCTTGAGACTACGAATATTACATCATAAATATCATCATTATTTAGTTTATTTATTACATTAAAATGATCTACAGTTTTTCCTTTTAATTTATGCTTTATAATAAGCCCGTTATTTTTTAAATTTTCGTATGTTTTATTTCTTGCTAAAATTGTTATTTCATTATTTTTTTTCAATGAATGTGCTAAATTTGAGCCAAGCACACCTGCTCCTATTATTAATATTTTCATGAGAACCTTCTTTCTTTATGATAATTGAAATTACATTTTTATTAATTATTATTTTTTCTTTTACTTTATACCACAAATTTCTATCCTAAAATGGTTCTGTAATTTCAAATTCAATAGGCTTTTGTTTTAATAATTCTAATTGTTTAGCAGACAAATATTTTTTATCTATAACTACGCTTAATACAAATTCATCAAAAAAATTGTCATTCATTACATAATACCCATTTACTTTTTCTTTATCACCATAACTATCTTCTACTTTCCATCTTTGTGGTTTATCATTTACTAGATTAACTCCAGTAAATACCATTATGTGATGCATGCTTATATTATATAAATTTAAATTTTCTTCTTTTGTTAATCTATTTATATTTAATGTTTCCTCATAATTATATAATCTAGTATCTAATACTCCTGTTTTGGTATCTCTGAATTTTCTAAAATGACCACCCATATATACAGGCGTATTGTCTTTTAATTGTTTTATTGCTAATTCCTTCAAATCTTCAATTGGTAAATTAAGATATGTAACATTACTTTCATTATATATGTTTCCATAATATTTTCTCTTATATACCTTATAATATTCTTTATTGTACATTGGCATATTACCTATTGTTACAAAGTCATCTAATTTTAAAGATAGAAATTTGTTCTTAAACTCTAATGGTGTTAAATTTTCATATTTTTTATAGTCTCCGTTTTTATCTTTATATTCATAAGTAAAATTTGTTACAGGTTCTCCTAGTATTTTACATAATAGTATATAATTTTCTTGTAATAATTTATTTTTCAATGTTCTTAATGCTTTTAGATCCGTTTTTTTTCTTTTTAATTCTATCAATTCTACAATATCTTTTTTTACTTTTTCATGATATATATTACTTATTTTATCATAGTTTTCACTTTCTATAGCATTTGGCATATATGAATATGGAACTATTCCATATTTATTTATAATAGCTAAAAAAAGTTCCCAATTTCCTCCTTCTGAAACGCACTCCTCAACAAAATGTTCTTTGTGTAAATAATCATAATTATTGTTTTCTATTTTTAAAATATTTTCATAAACATTATTTGACTTTTCTAATTTATCAAAAAATGCTATATAATTATTAGATAATTCTAAATCCATTACATTCATATTTAAATTTTTTGCAATATTGTGTTTTATTAAATTTAATCCAGCAAATATCCAACATTTCCAACTATCTTTTTGGTGATATCTTTTGCTTTCTGGTAATTCTATATTAAATACAGGCTGATTTTCTATTATAATCTCTCTTCTAATACAAGTATTTTCTAGCCCATTTTTTGTTATTGCATTTTCTATTATTTTATTTGTTTTATCATTGTTGTAAGCGTTTCTAAATTCATTTATTTGTTCTAAAGATATTTGACTTTCCATTAATTTCATCTCCATATATTATTTTGACAATATCTTACCATAAAGAGCTAAAAAAAGAAAGTGTTTTTAAAACACTTTCTTTTAGACATTATTTCTATCATTTTTTAGTTGGAAAATTGTTGACATTTGGCTCAAATTATTCTTTTATTTTTACATAAAATATCATATTCATAAATTACTAATCCGTGACTTTTATTTTCCAAATCAATTTCATCATGATTTATAATCTTTCCGCCCATTTTTTCATAAAATGCTCTTGATGGATAGTTTTCTTTTAAACAACCTAATATCACGTTTTTCCTTCTTTTCTTAATAACTCTATAACATATTGCACTTCTATCACTCCTTCAAATAAAAATAAATCCTGCAAAAAATACTTCTATGATATTATTTGCACGTTTTCTATCTCTTTTGATAATAAATTCCACTCTTCATCAAACTTAAAGTATGCTTTTATTTTTTTACCATCAAGTACTAACGGAAGCCAATATTTATCGTCTGGTAGCATTTGATTGAATGGTAATTTTTTTATATCAAACCACTTTGGATTCATTTCCTCACTTTCACTTGGATTTCCTTTCCATTCATAAACCATATACAAGTGTAGTGTTACATGCTCTTTATTGCCTTTGTAGTACTCGTCGAAATTAATAATTCCAACCTTTTCGTATTTTATTGGAGTTACTTTTATTTCTTCTTTGGTCTCACGAATCATTGCTTCGTCTGGTGTTTCTCCCTTTTCTATTTTTCCTCCAATACCATTGTATTTTCCAGAGCCAAAACCTCTTTTTTTCATTGCTAACAAAATTGAATTATCTTTTTTTAATAGACATAGTGTTGTTTCCATATATTATGCCTCCTTATCTCTTATTGTCCTAAATATAATTTTTTATCATCTACAATATTTTCCATTATAATTTTTGTATTTATTTCATACTCTAACACCTTTAATTTATCCATGTTTACCTCCCATATTTATATTATTCATATTTTATTTTTATATCTATCCATTAATAACTCTCTAAAATATTCAGCAGGATATATATATTCTTTCTTTCCATTTATTATTTGGGTAGATAAAAACTTCCAATTAATCTTTCTATTAATCTCCTTAGACTTTAAAATTCCATTTTCAATATAATCATAAAAAGCATAGCCATCATCTGCAAATTCAAATTGATTATGATTTAAGGACGCAATTATACTTCTATCTGTTATTTTTGAAAAGGTACAAGCTGGATAGTCTTCAAAAAATTTTTCTAATATTTTAGTCATTGTCTTATCTTTTCGATATATATCCATCAAATATATAGCAATTCCATTGGCTATATATGCTATCTCCTCTTCTTTAATGTCAAATAGAAATATAGTTAATTTACTTGCGTAATTTACTGCTTGTACACATTTTCTATCATCAAAGTAAAAGATCTTTAATCCCCATTCTAATAATCTATCATTAGTTTGCTCTTCTATTATCTTTTGAGCCAACATTCTATTAAATTGAGACAGTTCATCTACCATTGGAATATTTAAATCTTTTATTGTTTGTTTTGTTGCATATAAAATCATATAACTTTCCTCATTATTTTTCTATAATTCTGTAATAAGTTATCAAATCTGACAACTCAAAATTCATTTTTTCTAATGCTATCTGCATTCCTTCATTTTCTGTTCCTACTAAATCTGTAATAAAGTTACATTCGTTTTTCTTTTTTCAAGCTCCTTTAGTAAGCTTATATTTTTCCATTTTTAAAATTTTTCAATATTAACATAATTTTTTCTTTTCCATATATTTTTTATTTACTGACAATAACCCCTTATAGTGTAACTACATTTATTATCTTTCTTATTTTAATATCTCCTCAGGTTTTGATATACTATTTTCTATTCTTCTCCCAAACAGTTCTTACTAATTTAAAGAAACTGTTGATAATGTAAATCCTATTACTGGAACTAATGAACTTAACCATATATTATTGTTTTTATTTATTAAATAAGAATATATAACCACAACTATATATGTTAATATACAAATACATATCTTTCGAGTCCAGCTTGTTTCCCATGCTTTGTCTAATTCTACTCTTTTATTTCTTTCTTTTATTTTTGCTATTTCGTTTTCTAAATCTTTATTATCCATATAATTAAATTTCTCCAACTATTTATTATAATTCTTATTTTTTACAGTCTAAGTTATTTTTCTAATGTTTTTTTCCATTCTTCTTTTAATAATCCTGTTATATATTCGTCTTCAACTTTGCCTGTTGCTTTTGATATGAATCTTTGTCTTTTTATTCCTTCATCTTTATAACCAAATTTTAATTGCATTTTGTGTGATTTTTCATTTTTTTTAAAATATCCATTTTCTAGCCTTCTTAATCCTAATACTTCAAAAGCATATTTTATTCTTGCTCCAAATGCCTCTGTTCCATATCCGAATCCTTGATATTTTTCATTTATCCAAATTCCACCACCAGCAACACCATTTGCCATACTTATGTCTGTTAATTGAGTTCCACCTATGGCTTTATTTTCACTTTTTAAGATTATTGCAAAATTATATAAATCTTTATCTATTGTATTCTGTATAAAATATTTTGCATCTTCAGCGGTATATGGGGAAGGTGCTCCTGCTAACCATTTTGTAACATTTATATTGTTTAGACCTTCTACAATGTCGTTTATATTGGTCATATTCCATTGTCTTAATATTAATCTTTCTGTTTCGATTGTTATATTTTTGTTCATAAATACTACCTCAAAATAATATTGCTAAGTAAATTCTGGTCATTTTAAATTTTCACATTTATTCTAACTATAGCCATTATTAACTTTTCACCTTTTAATATAAATTTTTATTTGTTATCTGATTTTAGTTTTCAAACTTTATAGGACGGATTTTTTTCGTGATATAAATTTTTATTTTAATAATTTTCTTTAAAACTCCCAAACCTAAATAAAACTTTTCTCCTTTTAATAGTTTTTCCTTTATTCTTCTTTGTAATATTGTCTGTTCAGATAATGTATTATAATCATTACACGCATTTATTCTGTACACAAAATTCATAATATCATTAATACAGTCTTCTCCATCTTTAATATCAAATAAATTATGAAAAAGTGAAATATTTGAATTTTTATCAAGTATACTACAAATTTGATTACTTAACAACCAGGAATTACAGATATATTTAGTTTTATCTAGTTTAAATATATGTTTTAGTTCAGTTTCTGATTTTTTTATTGAATCTTTGACTTCTATTAAATTTAATTTTTTTCCCTTTGGTATATGAATCTTTATTATAGAAACATTGTTTTTTGTATATTCATACTCATATTGAAATCTTCCTATTTCTATAATTCTAACTCTTATAAAATATACTGCCCATAGCATTTGTGATATTCTTACACCATTATATTTTCTATATATCAAATCATTTTGAAAACATTCTTTAATTCTCTTTTTATGGATATTGACTTGTTCCATGTCTAGTTTGTATTTATTCATATTTTTTTCATGAAGTTCATACCCCAATATTATCATTAAATTAGTTACAAATGGATTTATGTTATTTACAAATAATTCATTAACATCTTTTATTTGTCATAATTCCTTTATTCTAAAAAAATCACTACAATACAAAATTTCATATACATCTTTAAATACTTTTTTGTAATTTTCACTTCTATTTATTTCTTCAATACATCTATAGCATTCTTCTTTATATGATTTATCTATATTATAAAATTCAAACGCCTCGTCAATTTTCATTTTATTTATCATTTTTTACCTACTCCATCATTTTTATTTAAAAATTAAATATACATTTTAAATTTTCTAATAACTTTTTAACCCACCATCCATCTTCTCTTTTATACTCATTCACTATTTCTATATCTGATTTTGCACATTTAACTAGTTTATTCACATCACAAATTACTTCTTTACAAATATATAGATTTAGATGTTCTTTACAAGCACTTTCTATAGCCATTAATTCTGCATGTGTATACATTATCATATCTAAACACGCCAACCTCACTGCGTTCCTCTTAGAATTTAATATTAGGATATTAGATATTTTCTTGTTATTTTATTTAATGTATATGCAAAAGCTATATACATTAAAGTAAATACCACTATTAAAATCGCTATAATATTTAAATTAAATCCAATCTTTGAAACAAATATCAATACCAAATATCCAAAACTTCTTGATATATTTATCATAATTTCAAACCAAAATATATAACTTGGTTCATCTTCTATATTGATATTTTGTTTGCACATACATTCATAATATACAACTGAATTTGATGTCTCAAATATTGGATTGCTTATTCCGTTTATTACATTGTACAAAAGCACTAATAAGAATCCTGTACTTATAGTTAACGGTCCAATATGTAATAGATTATTTATATTAAGATACATCATACTAAATGTAAGTATAATAACTACTATACTTTGTACGATTGACATTGGTATAAATACCTTTGATAAGTTTTCTCTTTTTACATATTTATTGATACAATATATTACTAAAATAGAAATAACAGTTATAAAACTACTAATACTTCCTAATGATAGTTCTGTTGAAACTACTAAAAAAGTTATTATAGTAATTAATGTTGATAAAACCCCAAATGAACTTAGCCCTCTAAATAATGTTCTAAAGCTTAATAATGTCATTAACTTTTTATTTCCATTATTATTAATATTTTCAAAAAACTTTTTTAAATTTATTTTTCCATGTTTTAAGTCAAATCCTTTTATAAATAATGAGAAGACAAAACTTATGGATATTAATACTATTAGTACGATAAATGCTAATTCATAAGAATTTTTACTTATGCAATATCCTAATATTATAGGTAATATAATATTTATTGAATATTTTAAAATTTGATCTTTTGTAATATAGTTTTGAAAGTTTCCTTCTTTGTTAACTCTCTTTATTAATATTTGTTCTGGATAATAGTAAAAAGCATTTCCTATACTTGCAAATATAGCAAATGGAATTATATAATTTGAAATCTGGTCACCTACTATCAATAAAATTATACATTGCATCAAGTTAAAAAATATTCCAACTCTAAACATAGAAACCAGATTCACTTTTTGTAATTTATTTACAATTAATAAGCATATTAAATATGTTAAATAGAAAGTAATATAATACATTGACACATCAACTATATTTCCTTGTGTTATTTTCAAAAAATAAATTCCTAAAAATATATCTTTAAATACACTTATGACTTTACCTGCCAGATCAGACATCAAGAAGCTTTTCCATACATTGTTTCTTTTCATTTCTTTCTCCTATCTTTCTTCTATATCTTTCTCTTCTTTTCTTCTTTCTAATACTTTAACTATGTTTTCTGCACATTCTATATAAGTTCTTTGTATAGCTTCATCTGTACAACCAGCAATATGTGGTGTTGTGATAATATTACTTTTTTTTCTAGATAATACCTTGTCATTTTGCTCTATGTCAATATCTAATCCTAGATAGAAATTAGGATTCCTATCAGCAAATTCAACTAATGCTTGTACATCTGTTACTTCTCCTCTTGAAGTATTTATAAATATGGCATTTTCTTTTAATAACCCTACTTTTTCTCTAGATATTAAATTTTTGGTCTGTTCGGTTAATGGTACACTTACATTTACAATATCTGAGCATTGTAAAAGTTCATCAAGATTTACAAATTTCACTCCCTTTTTAATTAAATCCTTATGATTATCTGGGTGAGCAGTATAACATAGAATTGGCATTTGGAATATATTTGCTATATCAACCACTTTACTAGATATATTCCCCGCACCTATCATTCCTATTGTTTTTCCACCTATATCACTGGGTTTACTTCTTAAAAATTTCTTATCTCCTTTTCCATCTATAACTAAATCATTAGCTTCTTGTATTCTTTTACTTAAATCTAATATCAAAGCAAAAATATGCTCTGCAACTGATGTTACATTAGCAGTTGGACAATTAACAATATCAACAAAGTCAGATTCAAAACACTCTTTTTCTATATGATTTAGACCTATTGATAATGTACCAATAATTTTGGGATTCTTTATATTACTAATCATATCTTTTGTTATTTTTTGCTTTACTCCTATAATTAGTATATCATATATTCGTAATAACTCTTGCAATTCTTCTTCATTTGGAGATTTTTCACCACTCCACACATCTACACTTATATCTTTTTGCATTAAAATTTGAACTGCTTGTCTATTTATATTTCTAGATATACTACATGCCTTTAACATCTTTCATTCTCCTTTTTTATATTCTATTTATTATATTAGATTTATTCTATTACTTATTAAGTTTTACATCTAAATATTCTTATTAAATTTATACTGCTCCGCACACTAGATCAACTTCTATCGTCACTTTAATTTTATGATTTTCTACTCTTTTTATCTTGTTTTTACTTTTTATCAAAACCATAAAATTTCTCAAATGCAGTAAACTCAACTATTGTATCGAATCTTTTAGATATAGCACCAATCAACATTCAACATGTTTCGTATATCTATTGTTGATACCTTAATCTAGACTTGTTTGTTAATTGTAGATGTGTATTTTAATTTTGAATTTCATAAATTAATTTTTTCACTTTTTTCGTGATATAAGAATCTATATCACAAATTTTTCGCTTTTTTCGTGATATGAAATTTTATTTAAAAAATAAATTAATATATTTTTCAAAAGCAAAAATTTGATTTCGGCTATATCCTGTTGTTTCCATTATAATTTTTTTATATAGTAATGCATTAACTATTCCATTTATCGTTGTTAATTTTATTCCTGTGATTTCAGACATTTTATTTCTAGTAAGTATAGGTTCATCATATAATAAATCAATTACTTTTTTAGCATTTTCTGGTTTTACAGGTAATTCCATTATAGTCTTGTCTATTTCCATTGTAAATTCAACTACATTTCTAAATTTTTCTTTTGCAGTTTTTGATGTTTCAATAACCGCTTCTAGGAAAAACTTAATCCATCCTATCATATCATTATTAGTTCTTACTCTTGTAAGCATATCGTAATATGTATCTTTATTTTTTTCAATATAATCAGAAATATATAAACAAGATTTTTCAAGCATTCCTTTACTTTGAATATATAATGGGATAAGTAATTTTCCTATACATCCATTTCCATCTAAAAATGGATGTATAGATTCAAATTGATAATATAAAATTGCAATTTTTATTAAGTCTAGTGTATCTATTTCTTCATTATTTATAAATTTTTCAAAATCAGATAATCATTCTGCAACTTCGGTATATGGTGGTGGAACATATACTGCTGTACTTGGCATACTACCACCTATCCAGTTTTGCAAAACTCTAAATTCTCCTGGTGTCTTTTGTTCACCACGAACTCCATTCATCAATATTTTATGGATTTCTCTGATTAATCTAGTACATACCGGAAAACCTTCTCTTATTCTTTTAACTCCATAGTTCGTAGCTTTAACATAATTTTGTACTTCTTCCCAGTCATCTCTTTTTTCTGGATTAATGTCAGTTACATCAAGTAAATCTTCCTCTACAGTTGTCCTTGTTCCTTCAATGTTTGTCCAATTTTGTGTCATCCCATCCCCAGTTATAGTTTATTTTACTAGGAATAAATACTTTATAATCATTCATTTATATATATTCACCTGATTTATATTCTTCTAACTTTATTTATGTTACCTCCATATTTTAAATATTTTTTTTGCCAATCAACCATTTACCAGGTTGATTTTTGTTACTATATTTTTTGATTTTTTATCATTTTTTAGCTTCTTTTTAGCTTTTTATACTTTTTTCACTTTGCTGTAAAGATCACTGTATCAAGGTTTACAAATTATCCTTAATAACCATCACCGCTACACTCTCCACGTGTGATGTAAATTGATTCACTTTATTTTATCTTATCTAATCATATTTTATTGTATTCTAATATCAAAACTATATCAGTATCTTGCAAGAAACTGTTTATTTTTTTTTATTCTAATTTATTTTATACTATTTTAACATATCTTATATAGCGTTGACAAATCGTTGACATTGTCAACACTATTTCTTATTATTCCAGTTAAATCCATCGTCATATCCTATTTTGTATATTTTATATGTATATTTTTTTAGTAAATAACTAATGATTCTATTTTTTACATCTAACCTTTTATTTATTTGGAATAAAATTACTTTATAATTCATTTATAAACATAGTCCTCCTTAAAAAAATTGGAGATATCTCTATAAGTATTTTATCATATTATGTTAATTTATGTAACTATGCTATAGCATAGTTATTATCATCAAATTTTCTTTATTTTTCAACAGTTTCCGTTTTCGACATTTTTCGACATTATTCGAGTTTTGATAATATATTATCTACATATGTTTCAATGTTGTTTGAGCTTGCCATTAAATTTAACTTTACACCCGTGACATATTCTTTTATTTCCTCACTTTTATTTACATCTAGCATTTTATAAATCTTATCTAATATTTTAATAAATTCTTTACTTTCCATTTTGTACCTCTTTTTTTATACATTGTATCATTTATAACTATTGTAAACAATAGTTATTTTAAAAAGAACTTATTTCTAACACAGTTAAAATAAAAATAAGTTTGTTTTAAAATGGTCTTTATGCATAAAAAAGGAGGTGATGATATGATTTACATAAGAGTTAACGAACTACTTAAACAAAAAAAGAAAAGTAAATATTGGCTTGTTAAGCACATGGGTAGTGGCTATCAAGCTGTCTCAAATTTAATGAATAATGAAACGACTGGCATAAGATTTGAAACATTAGAAAAAATGTGCGAAATTCTTGAATGTGATCCAGGAGATATTATTGTAATTAAAAAAACTAGTAGAAGGAGAAAAAATAATGAGCAAACTACAAAAGCAGTATGAAGAATTGAAAAAGAAAGATAAAAATAAGGTTTATTTATTTAAAGTTGGCATTTTTTATAATATTTTGAATGAAGATGCAAAAGTAGTTTCTAACGCAATTGGGCTAAAATTAACAGATCTTGGACCCAATTTAATTAAGTGTGGTTTTCCAGTTTCTAATCTAGAGAAATACACTAATTTGTTAAAATCTAAAAATTTAAAATTTGAAGTTATAAACACCCTTACATCTTCTAATAATCAAACACCATCTTGCACTAATATTATTAGACAAATACAAGGTATTGATTTAAATAATACTACTTGCAAAGAAGCATTTGATATATTGTATAATATACAACAAAAATTAAAAAATATGCAATAAAAAGAGGGTTTTTCCCTCTTTTAATTTTTTTTGAATTTTTTTTGAAAAAGTACTTGACTTTTTACCGTAACGGTATTAAAATATATTTAACAAAAAACAAAGGAGGAATATGAAATGGATTTAACAAAATTAAGTGTACAAGAATTAAATAAGTTAATAGAGGATGCTAAAACAGAATTAGCAAGCAGAGAAGATGAAAAAATAATATATTTAACAGAGTTTAGAAGAGGTAATAGTGGCTATAAAAGATGGGCAAAAGAAATAACTGCAATTGATACAACCAAAACAGATTGTTATGCTTTTTCTGGAACTTGGTTAAGTAAAGAAGATGAAACAGAAAATATGGTTTCTAAAGGATCTTATGTATTAGAATATATTGGAACAAAAGAAAATCAATTTTGCTTATACAAAGCTTTAGACAACAATAACAAAGAGCTTGTTTTAGAAGGTGATAAAAAAAATCTTATAAGTTTTATAAGAGAAGCTAGTAAAATTGTTAAGTAAGGAGATTTTATGGAAGAAACAAGAAAATTAAAAATAATAAAAAATAAAGATGGACATGGAACCATGGGCTATAAAATAGCCCTTCCATCTAAATGGATAGAAATTATGGGTTTAGACAAAACTGATTATGCAACATTAATATTTAAAGATAATAGTATAACTATAAAAAATAAGGAGGAAAAAAATATGAAATTAGTAAAAGGAAATTTAGGATTTTATGAATTTGGAGAATATGTAAGAAAATTCGAAGAAAAAATATTAAATACAGACGGAGTTGTAAACCTTTTGATGAGTGATATGGATGAAGAAATTCCTTTTTCTGGTGGTGTTTTTAGAAGAGAATACTGTGGAAAAGGTAAGCGTGGTGGAACAAAGATAAAAAAAGATTTGCTATATACAAAAACTCCAGATAATATATATGAAATTTATGAATATGAGGATTAATATAAAAAAATAAGAGGAAGAAAACTCCTCTTATTTTTTTATTTATACACCATGTGTTAAAGTTAAACCAATTTTTTTAATAAATTTTAAACTAATAATAGTTTAGAAAATATTACTTTTATTTTAAAATTCATTAAAATACATTCCATGTTATAGTTAAACCATGAAGGTAGATAGAATCTACCGAGTAATTGGAACTAAAATTATAATATACTATGTTTATATTCTTGTCAATATTTTTTTAAATTTTTTTGCAATAATCCAAGCAAATCCAACCGCTTGCTGTTTTGCCCCAGTTACCGTGTACTTTTGTAATATTACAAATTACACCCTTTTTATATCCATTGTAATAATAATTACCACAAAGCTTATTTTGGTATCTTGCATTTTGAGTTAACTGTTTATATGTCTTTGCTTTATAATTTGTTCCTGCACCCATTCTTACGTGAATATTAGTGCTTACTTTGTATTTTCCTGTTGTATATGTTTTTTGGGTAGATGTAGCTTTTTTATTTGGATTTATAGAAGATAAATAAGCTACACTTACCCATCTGTTTTCTCCGATTCTAGCCCATACTCCTTTGGTTTCATAAACGGTAACTTCTGTACCATTTTTTAAACGTCCTACTCTATTGCCATTTGGTGTATTTCTTATATTAAGAGATGTATTTACTTTTACATATCTTTTGTATATTGCTGTAGAAACTTGTGTATCTGTGGAATTACTTGTATTTACTGTGTTTGGATTATATTTATAGCAGAAAAATTGTTTATAATTTGCATATTTTTTAAAGTTACCTATACTACAGTATACTGTATTTCCATCTACAGTTACTTTATTTCTTCTAGTACTTGTAGTAAATTTTCCAGCATATAAATACGGATCATATATCTTAATTGTATCTCCATCAATTCCATATAAAACTATGTAATGCCCATTAGATGTAAACAAACCATTGCCACAACTGGCAATTATATAATTGTTATTCTCTAACAAATTAAGCATTGTATCCATATTTGAAGTTTCTGTATATCCTATGTTGAATTGGTCTGCTACTGCACGATATGCACTCCAATATGTTCCACTATTGGCTGAACGATATCCGTTTGCTACAAATGCATCTGCTAATTCTGTTATGGATACATTCCCAACTATACTATCTATAATCATAGTAGCACTGGCTACACCACAGCCAGAACTTCCGATTGTTTGCCCTGAGTTATTTGTTGCTGTATATGGATAATATCTCCATCTTGAGTCAATTTGACTAATATATGTTAACTGTGGCGTGCTTCCTATATTCAAATTCCAGCTGTTTGTTTTATCTCCATCATATGCAATCTCTCCTTGAAGTTCAAAAGACTCGTTTTCAACTTCTTGCACTTCCAATTGTTTTTCTTCTTGTTCTGTTCCCTCTGGAATTTCTACTGTAGATTGGTTATCTACAATATTATCCACAGTATTTACCACAGTTTCCACAGAATTGGCTATTTCTGAAACATCTCGTTCACTATAGTTAACTCCAAAAATTGCACTTGACACAGCTAAAATAATTGTTACTACCGCAGTTATAATCATTTTTCTTTTACTCATAACTAATCCTCCTCGATTTTTATACATCTATTTTCAAACTTTTTATAAGCATCTAAATATATTTCTTTTTTATTACCGTTTAATGTGCACTCATAATACATTCCGTCCTTTAAACTTGTACTTAACAAAGCCTTACTATTTTGTAAAGTCTTGCAACTCCATACAACGAATATATCAAACACTGGAATATTATCACTTTTGTCTATGTGTTCCTCTGTATAATTTTTTACTAATTCCTTACATTTTTTTATAAACTTATCACTATCCATTTTTTTATTCCTCCTACATTCCAAATTTTGCCAAAAAATAACCCAGAACTGCTGTTGCAATTCCGAGTTAATATTGTTTTACTTAAATTTTCCCAGTTTTTGGCTGGCTTATTTTCTACATCTTTTAATCTGCTATTCATGTCGTTTACATCTTCTCTTGTCGCTTTGGTTTCCATGGCAATTTCTTTTACTGCTACAGCTAAATTATTTATTCCATCAATATTCTTTTCCAATGTATCCAATCTCTTATGTGCAGATTTACAACTTTCCGTATTCTCTGTTATTATTTTTATATACTTTTCTTCCATATAAGCCTCCTATTCAAAAGCTTTTAGTTTTTCTTCTACTTTACTTCTCCAAATTTTTGGTACATCATCTATTGTCATTTTTTTTAATTTTATTCGTATTACATAAAAATCAACCATTATAGATTACCTCCCCTATTTCAACAATTGCCTGTTCGATTGCGTCAATTCGGTCTAAAATTGTTATTTCGTTAGAATTTTCTAATTGCTGTAATTTTGCAATTTTCAAATATTTTTCATACTCGTTATCATTCAATTCGCTTATATCTCTATGTACTGTAATTTCGTACACATCGTATTCATATTTTATTTCTTCATTTTCTTTTACTTCTTCTATGTTATCGAACAGAGTAACAATTGTTTTATTATCTCTTTTGGAAATTTCATATTTATTTGGTTTTGTATCGCTTTCTGCTTTCATTTTGTATAACCTCCTTACATTTATCTATATCTACAAATGGATATAGATACTTTTGTTTTACTTTGTATGTATTTGTGTGTTTTAACATACCATGGTAGCTTATAACTGCTGTTGCATCTTTATAATTTAATGTGCTCTTTTTAGATATCTTTCTTATTCTTCTTTTTAATCTTAAAAATGTAGTATCTCTTATAGTTGTATAATCTCTATAAAATCTTTTTCCTATAAAATCAATTGGCTCTGCGTCTGTCTTTGCTACTCGCCAATTCGATTTTAATGTTAAATTTTCTTTATTTATAAATTTTTCAATTTCATTTTTTGCTAAATGTATTTTCTTTTTGTTGTTTCCAAAAATTAACATATCATCCATGTACCTAATGTAATACTTAATTTTTAACTTTTCCTTTATAAAATGGTCTAGATCCTGTAAATAATAATTAGCAAAAAATTGGCTTGTATAATTTCCAATAGGAACTCCTGTCGGCTCTGCATACGAATCCACTATTGTATCCAATAATGTTAATGTATTTCTATCTTTAATTATTCTCCTAAATTTGCACTTTAAAATACTTTTATTAATTGTTGGATAGAATTTGTTAATGTCTAATTTTAAATTATATTTTGTATACTTTCTATCTTTTTTTAATATCTTTTGTATGTATTTTACTGCATATATTTGTCCTCTTCCTTTAATAGACGCACAAGAAAAAATGTAGTTTCCTCTTATAAATAGTGGCTCTACAACTTGCATTAAACACCAATGCACAATTTGGTCTGGATAAAATTTTGGTCTGTATATTATTCTTTCTTTCTGCCTTGCACCATCAAAAATTTTTTTCTTGTCATACTCACTTGCAACATATCCACTTATTAAAATCTTTTGTATTTCATTTGTATAGTGTACTATATTATTTAATATTTTTTTTACTGTTGCTCTGTTTCTTTTTCCTTTAGAGGCATTATAAATAGCTTTTTGTATATTATTTTTGTCAATAATATCGTTCCATAAATTTCCTTTTCTTTTCATTACTGGTTCCTTTATATCTTTTTTGCCTATTAATTTTTCGCTCATGCGGAGCTACTAGACTAATCCAGATTTCGGCTTAATTTTTGCCAAGCGACAAGGAATGCATTATGCAATTTTAATGTTTTAAGAACGCGAGCCCCGCAATTCCAATTCGCATTAGACGCTCCGTTGTTCAAATTCCAATAGAAAGCCCCCACGTTAGCACCATTGTTCGGATTCCCCGAAACACGAGGGGCAAACACACAATTGAAAGTGTAAAAGGCTCTGCTGCATAATGAATCCCATTTTTTTATTATACTTATACAAATATAAAAAACAACTCTTTTATAACTTAACTATTCTACAGATTAGATTGTTGGGAGGCTGACCGCCCCCAAACCCCTGTTGTTATATCTGGTCAAAAAGAACGCGAGCCCCGCAAAGCCAATTCGCAGTAGACGCTCCGTTGTACAAAACCCAAGAGAAAGCCCCCACGAAAGCACCACAGTTCGGAGACCCCGAAACACGAGGGGCAAACACACCTTTTGGATTGCACCAAGTATAATCTGTTATATATGTAGAAGAACCTGCACCATTACCAGCAATTGTTGGAAACATACAGAATGGATTGTTTGTATCGAAGCCTAGCTCTTTTATCCAACCAGATGCTGTAGATAAAGCATAGGAAAGCACATCAAATTTGCTAGTATCTGTGTCGTTATAATCTTCAGGATTATTAGAAAAATATATTTTCCCGTCTTTTATGATATATCCGTCTATCCAATCAAAAATTGAATTAAATTCGAAGTATCTATATCTTGCTCCATGTTTTCCATCGTCTGCCATGCAACCACTGCTAGCTTGAATATCATCTGTACTGCCTGTTTTCTGCGAATATGTCATAACGGCTGATGCTGTAGTAATGTTTACTGGATCCCCATCAAATGCAATTTCATAGCCTGTAACAGTTCCATCATCGTATTTTTTCATTGATGTAACTGTTCTTTCTTTTGCTATTTGTGTTCCTCCATCGCTTGTTCCAATTCCGATTTGTTGACCAACAACAAAACTACCATTTGCTATTATTATTCTATTAGTAGATGTCTCTTCTATTAAAGCTTTATCGCTTGCAAAATTAAATCTAAAAGTAGAATGCATTTGTCCTAATACTTTTTGGGTATTAAAGTCGGCAAACTCTATTAAATATAAAAAAAGAATTACTTGATATCTCCAGTCTAATAAACACGCACCATCTCCATATTGAGATTTTATTAAGTTTCTGAAATTTGTTCTAGAAGTCCAACCTTTAGCACAATATCCAGATTTTGTTTGTAAGTTCCCATCAGGGTCGCTGGAAAGTGGCTTAGCTCCAACACTGAAAGCATTTACTTTTTTATATCCTGTAGTTGCAAAATTTCGTACATATATATCAACGAATTTTTTGTTTTCATCTAGTTTAAATTTCCAATAGGTTTCTGGATAATCTACCATCTCTTCCCCATCAATGTCATCAAAATCTGCATCACCTTTTACTGCTAACAATTTATGCGTTTTTTTATCTCTTTTAACTAGCTTTATATCTTTAAATATTTCTACATTGTCAAAATCATTTTCAACATAAGTTCCATTTTTTGTTGCTTTTGCAGTTAATCCAATGGCATCTCCAAGCCTTTCCAAGCTTGAACTTGCTTGTCCGAAATAATATCTCACTCCATATTCTTTTACTTGTTTTTCTTCTAGAGCATCAATTCTTTCTTCTATTTTTTTTATTTCTTCAGAACTTCCTGTGCCACCTGGCTTAAGATTTACCATAGTTTTTAATTTATGCATTGTACTTCAACCTCCCCCGTTTTTTCAGCCTTAACTGTTACTGTTGTGTATTGTTTAGTTGTGTACTTTGCTACCTGTTCATTAAAATTGTTTTCGATTTCTTCTGCAAAATTTGCAGGTATTTTTATACTTTCATTTTCTACAAATGTATCTCCTAAACAAATCAGAATTGCTCCATCTGTAAAATTCTTTATAAAAAAGCTACTTGCCCAAACATCAAAAACAAATTTTACCGTTTCATTTGCATTTACATTTAATCTTTTTACTTTCATTTCCTATACCTCCTCTTCTGTTGTTTTTGTATATTCTAATATTACATAACCATTAAACATACTCCTGTCTTCATTTGTCTGAATTGATACAGTTTGTGCATCGACACCTAAAGGTGTATTATAATTGCGTTCTATATCTTTATAAACTAAAGGTAATGATTGCGTAAACTTTGTATCATCTTGTCTTGTTGCTATTCCTTCAATTTTAGTAAATTGCTCTAAATTACTTATGTTATGTGCTACATCTTTTTTAGTTGCATTAGGTAATGCTCCAAATTTTATAACTTTTCTGTATATGGTTTTGCCATCTATCCAAACTTTATTTGTTTTTCTTTCCTCTTCTAAATAGATATCATTTAATATTCCATTTAATAATTCTGCACTCACTTCTGTTCCTTTTTGCTCAATCTCGTCGTCTTTCAATTCCTGTATTTCCCAATCTATAATTTCTCCAGTGCTTGGATTTTTTAATCGTAGTAATTTGGGATTTTTTTGAATTCTATCTTCAAATAACATATTAATTAACCCCTTTCATATTTAATTATAAGATTTTTATTCCCAGCATCTGTTATTGGTATCGCAATATGATAATAATATCCTGTGTCTATTTCTTTGGATTCAATGTCATCGCCACTGTTATTATTTAACCTTTGATAAATTTTGTATTTTATTAAAATATACTTATAATTGCTTCTTGTTGGATAAAATGGTAAAAACTTAGTAAGATATGTAACTGCAATAGAGTTAATGTTGGGTATATTTTCAATTTTTAATATATTGTTATCTATCGTTAAATTAACATCTTTTCCTATCACATATTCTTTTAACATATATGTTAAATTATTGCTAAATCCAACAGAATATAATAATGGATATGCTTCACTGTCCCAGTACTCGTGTTCGTCTAACTTTTGCTCGTAAATGTTTTCTATGTTTGCCGGAGCTAAATGCACTGGATAACCTATTTTGCTTGTATTTGCCCAAAACAGTGAATCTGTTGTAATTATATCCTTACGAGTTATAGAAATTTCTTGATTTTCCTGTAAATAAAAATTATATTTTGACACATCTAAAATAGCCTTAACAGGTACAAAATTATTATTGCTTAGTGTTGGTGTCCAATAATCATTCCAGCCTATAGCAGTTATTTTTTTTCCATAATACTTCTCTAAGAATTTTGTTCCACCTGTTCGTGCACTATAATCGTAAACAAATGTATTTTTATTAAAATATGCATCGTATTGAACAGTAATTTGATTTGTATTTCCAATTTGCGTTATGTAATCGTCGCCTATATAGCACACATCAAAAGTTTCGTTCGGTAAATTTGACTCTTTATTAAAACTTAATTCATCTTCAAATTTTAATAAACAAAATTTTAATGCTTTTTGATATCCTATTTTACTAGTGTTTTCAACACTTGTTTGAGCTTCTGCTAACTCTTTTAAATATGCATCTAAAATTAGATTTTTAAACTCATATATTTTTTTACCATTGCGAATAACAATAGCTTCATTTTTTATTTTCATTAATATTCCACCTCACATTCTCCGGTAGCGATATTTACATATATCCAACCAATAGATGCAGATGTTTCTACATCTCTAACAGATACTGCATAATAATCTGTTGCTACCTCTCCAGATACCACTAATACAAGCCCATCTAAATCATATCCTTCGCTGATCCAAGCTTCTTTTGCTAGTCTTAAAACTTTAGTTTCTGTATCTTCGTAATTTTCTACAATATGTGTTTCATTTAATGTCTCTTCAATAAATTCACTTAATATAACGGTATCAACAACATCTTGGTTTTCTTGTTGCTCTTCTGGTCTAAACATATCTATATAAGAAGATATTAAATCGCTTGATTTTAATGTTATTCGCCAGTTTTGTTCTAATTTATTAATGTATGTATACTCAATATCTTTTACGGCAAATTTTCCTACTGTAAAATAATTCGGTCTATTTATTTCAACTATATCTCCCACTCGTATTTTTGGGTTTATATCATATTCCAGAATTACTTCATTTACTTTGTTAGAATTTTGAACCATTAGTGATCTAGCATAGGCAATTAGTTGTCTAAGACTTGTCCACTTTTCAGCATAATCTACAATTTTTTCAATTTGACCGCTTTTGCTTATTATGCCTTTTAATTTTTCAACCTCTTGACTATATACAAATTTCATTGTCGTATATCTTAATGCTGTATTACTTCTAGCTTTATTTATTGTAACCTCTTTATCAATATTCCATTTAAATCCTGTAATCAAATTGGAAAAAAAACTATCTCTTTGAAGTATTATTTCCCCATCATTTCCTCCATCGTCATTAAAAGTTATATTTCCTTGCTTAACATATTTATTATAATTTGCACTTGTTGTATCGTTTAAATTAATTCCAATTGCATAATTTTTATAATAAACATCATTTACATCTAATTCAATTTCTATATTAGCCCAAAATTGATTATTGGTATTTTTGTCTAAACCTGCAATAAACTCTCTCAATATTGTTTCATCCAATATTATGGGATATTTAAATGTTACTGTATCTCCTTTTTTTATCTTTTTCCCAGTCTCTATTAACGGATATTCAGAATAATCTGTTGAATATATTAGTCTTACATTTTTAAAGTTTATTACATTTGAATAATCAATATTTTCAATAGTGGGCTGCAATTCTAATAAACCTTTTTCTTTTTCTACAGTTATTTTTTTCTTTAGATTTTTCCCAAATAAAAAATCTATGGAATTTACGAAAATATTTTTCTGCTCATCTATATACCAAAAAATATTACGCTTAAATCCTATATTGTTCATTGCATTTTCAATTGTTTCCATTGCAAAATTTAATGAAATTTGACCCTCTTGAGTGTTTATTTCTTTTAATTCAAAACCATCTTCTATAAGTGGTTGCAATATTCTTCTTATTGCCTCTTTAATTTCAAATGTACCAATTAAACTAATATGTCTCTTTGTTGCCATTTTTAAAGGAGATAACAATGTAAGTGTCATCTCCTTATATTTATTATTCGTACTTAAATGACTCAAATCAATACTATCAAGAAATCCTGTAAATATAATTTCATCATCTTTTATAATTTTTATCTCTTGATATTTATATGGAATATCTTCTAAAGTACAGTTCGTAAAATCAATTACAATATCATTAAATGTAACCTCACTGTTTGAATTTTTAAAACCATAATTTCCTATAACTCTAAAATTTTTATTTCCAATAACAGCTTTTGTCATCACTCAATTCCTCCATTTTTTATAGTATTTGAAACTTCTGGTGCCAATATTCTTCCTACTTTCTTTTTATCTAACACTACATCTCCATTTTTTACAATTACTTCAATCTTAGAGTCGTTACTAATTTTAGAATTACAGGTCAAATTTGCATTTAACTTGTTTGTTTCTAACATAATTCCTGTTTTCATTTTACTATATATCTCTTCTATATTTGTATTAATTGCATCAGTATCAAAGCTCTCTGCAAATTTGTCTGTCAAATTACAACCTAAACCAATTACAGAGCTATATGCCTTTTTAGCTTTAGAAATTATTCCATTTACAAAACCATAAACAAAATTAACTCCAGATTCCTCAGTTTCCTTTGATGGTGAATGCTCATCTAAACTTTTATTGAATTTTCGTATTAGAGAAGCTCCTAAACCTGTTACAGCTCCAAATAATAGTGCCTGAGCTTTTGAATTATTTATTCCTCTTCTTGCACCTTCTACAAAATTTATACCACTTTGCTCTGAATTGGTGTTGTTTTCAAATTTTTTTGTAGCATCACTTCCCATTTTACCAGCTTCATTTTCAACAGAAGTATCGCTTGCAATTATTCCAGTTATTTTCTCTATTTCAGCTTTTGTAGTTGGGTCAACTTTATCGAGTGCTTTTTTGTAGTCTGCATGTGATAATGTTCCTAATGTTTTCCAAGCCTCGACCAAATCTGGAGTCAATTGGTCCGTTTTAGAAGTTATATCTATTAAATTTTGTGTTAAGGTATCTAATGTTTTCTGACTAGAATCAATTTGACTCTTATATATATCTTCACCTGTTTTCTCATACTCTTCTTTGTAATGTTGCAATTCAGAAACAATTTGTGGAATCGTATTTTTTAAATTTGTTACAACTGTCTGTGTACTTTCTCCATGTACTGTGGCATTTTTTAAATACATCTGCTGATATGCTTCAGAGGTTCCTTGCTGATACAATTTGTATTGTTCTTCATAATCAGTAATATCATTTAAGTCTTGTTTATATGCATTGGTAGCAGTCTTATGTGCCTCAACCGCCGTATTATATGCCTTTTGTGTTTCATTAATTTCTTTTAACATTATAGTCCCTATAGCTGTACCTCTGATTTGACTTTGATTTAATTTATATTCACTAATTTTTTTGTTTAAATTATTTTGCACTTCAGTAACTTTTTCTTGAGCTTTTACCATATTTTCATAATCATTAGTCTTGTTTTTTATTGCATTCGAGTATTTTTCTTCTTTTGCTTCAATAATTATTTGAGCTTTCTTCTTTTCAATTGTCTTATCTATACTTTCACTTAACTTATCATAACTTTTTATTACATTTTTATTTATGCTCATTTCTGTTCCTAAAGCCGAATTTAACTGATTAACAATAAAACTTGCTCTATCTTCATAACCCTTCTTTATTTTGCCATTTTTATCAACTATTGTATCCAATTCATTTTTTAAATTTTGTATATTATCTAGCTCAGACAAAGAACTATTCGTTTGTTTATCTATTGCCTCTGTTGCCTCTTGTCTCGCTTTTGATGTTTCTTTTATTGCATCTGCTAAATTGTATGTCTCCTCATACTGTTTTCTTATCTTCTCCGTTAAATATTCATCCGCGGCAGCTACCGCTGTAACACCTATAGCGACACCTGTAGTAATAGCCCCGAATGTTCCCAATCCGCCTTTTAGTTTAGATAGAGCTGAATTTGCCCCCGCTCCACTTTCTTTTACTTTTTTTAGGCTTTCTGCTAAAGATTTAACTGTTTTCACAGTGGCATTAACTTTGTTTATTGCTTTAATCGCTGCAGAAATTGCTAATATTGTTGTTGCAATTCCTGTTCCGTGTTCTAAAATCCAAGCCAATATATTAATCAATTTTGGTAACCATTTTTCTGCAGTCTCTGCAACGGTTGTTGCAAACTTAGAAATTGCACCACTTATTTTTTCTATACTCTTCTTTGTCTTTTCCGATGCTAAAGCTTTTTGAAGTTCGTTGGCTAATTTATTAAAAGCTGGTAATACATTTTCGGATATAGGTAATAATAGATTAGTTTGTACATTTCTTTTTATTCCTTCTAATGCAGACTCTAAATCATTGTATTTTACTTCATTTATTTTCTGCATAGTATCTGCAGTTGAATCGTACGCATCTTTTACACCATCTAATTGTGTAACTACATCTGGACCTAGGTCCTCCCACATGGTTCCAAACAAATCAACTCCGACTATACTTTGTTCGACTTTATTATCCATTTCTCGTATTCTTTTTATTACATCATAAAAGGCTTGTTTAGCAGTATCTCCTCCTTGTGCAAATTTTTTCGCCATCACATCTGAATTTAACCCTAATTTTTTAAATCCTTCTATTGTTGTATTGGATCCATCAATTGCTCTTATAGAAAATTCTTTTACTGCATCACCTATTTTATCAAGATTAAATGCACCCGCTTTTGTTCCGCTTTCGAATATATTGAACATATCCTCAGCATCTAAACCTAATTTGTTAAATTGAACTGAATATTCATTTATACTATCTAATAATTCACCAGAATAATCTAAACCTCTTTGAGATCCTTGAGCTATTAATGTAAATGCCTCATCAGCATTTATTCCATATATCCCCATTAATGTCGATCCTGCTCTAACACTTTCATTAAGGTCATATTCAAAAGTATCTCTTAGAGCTATTGCATCCTCAGTTGCTCTTTTTAAATCGTCATTGTTTTCGAAGTACCCCATTTGCTTTTTTACAAGACCAATTGCATCCGCAACATCTTCCATGTTTTCTCCAAAATTTTCTGAATAAACATCTTTCATAACGGATTTTAGATTTTCCATTTCATCTGCAGTAGCACCTAGCTCAGCTTGCAATTGATTTGATGCCTTAGAATATTCTGTTCCAAATTCCAAAGCTTTTTTACTTGCTATTCCCATTCCTGTAGTTATAGCACCTATTGCAACAGTAGCCCCTTTCATACCAGCAGAAATAAGTGAGTCAAACTTTTTTAAATCTTTTTTAAAATCCTTTAAACTTATAAGTGCATCAATAATTATAGAACCATCAGCCATTTCTCCCTCCTTCCATATAACAAAAAACATCAGACTAAAAGTCTGATGTTTTTTGAGACAAATGAAAAAATTATAATAAGTGTTTTTAGTTTTATAGCTCTGTAACTTCACTATTGCTATAATAATAATTAAGTAACCCCTTTAATTGTTTTTCTGTTATATTTTCTTTTTTTAACCAGGATTGATATAAATAATATTGCTCTTTATGCGATGTTGTAACATATTTTTTACTTGGATATATATAATACTTCATTTCAGAAAACTCTTCAATATTATCCATATCATCGAATTGCACAAAAGTAATATAGTAAGAATCACCTTCTACAACTCTCTCTATCATTATATCTTTATTATTGCTTAATACACATTCATATGTATTAATATCTTTACTACCTAAATTAGAAAAAGAATATCCCTCATTTTCTAGTTTAGATATTAACTTCTTATAGTTATATTTATCTGCAATAATTGCTATTATAGTTATTGTTATACTTAATAGTAGTACTACTAAAATAATTAATATTAATTTCGTCTTATTCTTCATATAATTTTCTTCCTCCCTATACAATTCTACACATAATTGTATATTATTGCAAGAAAAATTTGACATTGTTCCATACTACCAAAGTTCATTTGCAAAATCTGACTCTTTTTCTTCTTCAGTACGCATATCTGGCAGAGCATATAATTTTTTCATTTCTTTATAAAATTTTTTTCTTTTTTTATCTTTTATTTTTGCAATGTTAACTGTTCTATATTCAATTATTTTCATAAATTTTGTTTGATCCGAAAGAGAATTAAATAATGCCTTAAATTCCCACCAATGCAAATATTTTATTTGCTGTAAATTAATATTATACTGTTGCATAAAAGCCGAATATATATAATCAGCATCATATTCATAGCTAAAAATTCTATCTTTACTACTTTTACAACCATTTTTTTCTGAATCTTCCTCATTTTTTTCCTCGGTATAAAATTCCAAAACTAAATTTATAGCCTGTTCTATGTCTTTTATTTGCGCTGTATCCTTATAAAAAAGCTGTAGTGTTTTTAATATTTTATCTTTTTTGGTTATATCTCTATCCTGCATTAAGATTTCAAACATTATAGCACATCTAAAGTTTGTATCTATATTTTCATATTTTTTTAAACTACTTAAATTATCTAGTAAAATATTCATTTAAACTTCCCTTCTTATTCTATCAGGACTATATTTGTTGGCTATTTTTTCAAATTCTTTATCTTGTTTAACTTTTGCTTCTACAAATTGCTCAAAGGCATCTAAACACATTTTTAAGTTTGTTTTATTTCCAAATATCTTCTTATCTGCCCCTTCCCCTAAAATACAATTAAAAAAGTCAAATATAATATTACAAACATTTCTTATAACTTCACTTGATTTTATTGTTTTTTTATTCATATATTTATGTCCAGTCTTTTCTACTGTTTTAAATGCTTGTTCAACTCTTTCTAATTCATCTGCATCATAGAAATCGAATTCGAATTCAGCTTCTAATATTTTTAATTTTTCCATTATTTATTCTCCTCTCATCTCAATTCAATTATTTACTTGATGATTGACTTGATACACTTGATGCGCTTGGTGTATATGTGGCAGTTAACCCATCACTAGCTATTTTGGCAGTTCCTTTTTCAAATGCACCTTTTGCACGAAAACTTCCACTATATGTATAGGCGTCAGTACTATCTCCGTCACCATCTGGAACTACAGTATATCTTCTTTTTCTCGCCGCAAAAGTTCCATCTGATGTTTGTTTACTTTTATCAACAATTACAATTTCAACTATTGCATCATCGCCTTTCAACTCATCGTCTGTTATTTCAACAATTCTTTCATGTACTGGATTATTGGTATATTGGTCAAAACCGTAAGATTTTTCTTCACTATAACCTGTAACATCTGTTTCCTCTCCGTCTTCATCAACATATTGTCTTGTATATTCTGTTGGATTTTTGGATGTAGACATATCAGTAAACTTTCTCATTCTTGTATAAACTGGCTTTTCTACTGTTCCAGTATTCATAAATGCTAATTTATCACTTCTTTTAACTATTCTTTCTTCATTTGCCATATATAATCATTCTCCTCTCTTTTTTTAAAATTCTTCATCGTACTGGCAATTCATCTGTATAATATAAATTGCCGTTGTTTCTGTTTTTTGTAATAAATAACCAGATGATGTGCATTTTACTTGCACTATACCTGGAATATCTGGTAAATTTCCTTTTTTGTCTTGCTCTTCAACCCATTTTGTAAAATCTTCACAAAATTTTGAATTTGCTAAGTTTATAATTGCAGAACTTGACAGTGGCGCTTGAACAGAAAAATCAAATGTTACCTGTTTTCTGCATCCACCATCTGTATATTTCTTTACAATTGGATTAGATGGTGTTTGATCTATTGAATAACTATTTATATCATCTTTTAAATAATCTACATTTATTTTACCATTTTTTAATAGTGAACAAGTTTCAAAAAAATTCTTTATTGCTTTCATATTTGAATTTTCTGTCATTTTTTTCCTCCATTTTTTACAAAAATTTGCAAATCTTTTATTATTTCTTTACCTCTATTATTCATCATTCTAGTATCCCAATGAGGTCCTCTAAGAGGTCCTCCTTGATACTTCATATCAATATTAGATATTTTTCTTTTTACTCCAGCCGGTCTACTTGAACCAATTGCCTTTTTCCCTATAAAATGATAGTGTGCATACGGCGCCCCGTATTTAATTGAATGTTTATTGGGATATGTTTTGAAATTTTTCAAATGATTCCCACTTCCACCTGCAAATGGAATATATGGGTCACAATATGCGTCAACCTTATCTCGAAAAAACTCCGTTGCCATCCCGTCTTCCTCTAATCCTAATCTTTTTATTATTTTTTCTGGTTTATTGAGTTCAATTCGCATTATTCACTCACTCCAATTTTATAGTGTTGCAAGTTACCTTTTCTATTATCGTCTATACTTACTACCTTAAAAAGTTGATATTTCTTTAATAATTTTGGATAATCAAATTCATCTTCTATGATTCCTTCAATAACATAATCACCCGTAGAAATATTTAATACTTCTTTAGTCGGTATTGTAATTGAGCCTGTACTTCCTTTTTGAAGTCCGTTTATCTATTAAATTGGACTTTTTATTGTGTCTAAAATAAACTTGTTCAAAAGGCATTCTCGTAGCATTCTCATCATCTTCAAAATGATATACAGTTATTTTTTGTATAAAAAATCTTTTATTCATTCAGCACACCCCACAATATAGCAAAGGTAAACCATCAACACCTATTTCTCCACTCAAATATCTTTTTAATATTTCATATTTTCTGTTTTTATAATCTGCTTTTATTTCTTCTGGTGTAGCATATGTTTCGCTCCACCCTTCAATATTTTGTGATTTTAGATTTCCTATTTCGGATAATTTGCTTTGCTCTTCTTGTATTAAATTTACAATTAAGCAAGTAACATATTTAACTCGTTCACTTGGATTATCTTTATCAATCCTATTATGCGTATTGTAGTTTATATAGTTACTTGCTTGTATTGCTAAATTATTGAAATTGCTAGGAACATCTTTAGTTCCTAGCAATTTCTTGTAATCTTCCTCATATATATATTTAAGCATATTAGCCCTCCTATTTAGAAGCTTTTTCTTTTTCTAATTCTGCTATTTTTGTTTTTAAACCTTCATTTTCTTTTTCTAATTCTGCTATTTGTGATTTAGCCTTTTTTAATTCTTTATTGTCTTCTTTAGCACTATTCTTTTTAGCTCCCATTCCAATTGTAGTAGCCATATATATTACCTCCTTTCTAAGCTTTGTAGCTTAAATAAATTCCTGCTGTTTTATTTTCGTATGTATCTACAATTCCATATTTTCTATATTTTTGCATATATCCATCTGATTCTTGATTATCTTCTGGTCTGATTATATCATTTGCTTTGTGTTTATCATATTTGATAACAGCTGTTTTTTCAATAATCATAAAGTTTATATCTTTTCCTGTAGTTTCATTCTTTTTATATCCGCCTTCTAGTTCATTGCCTTTTTCAGATCCACTTAATAAGTCAATTGCAGTATAAAATCTTGATTGTGGAACTTTTTTAATAGATGCAAATTCATCCAGTACTCCCTTATCTTCATAAGTCTTAACACTTTGTGCCATTCTTAATAATGTTGGTGTAATTCTTAAATGTCTATTTTCCGCTGGTACTTCATCTTCATCCATTTTACTTTGTGCTGCTCTTAATGCAGATAAAACCTCTTCTCCTGTTGTATATGTTATTCCTTTTTCTACTTTTGAAATTCCTTCTGTTCCAGCTAATTGTGCATAAAAGAATGCATCGCCTTCTGGTGCAACTTTACTTCTTTCAAATTCTGCTCCTAATTTTCCAAATGATAATTCGATTGTTTCTTCATTATCCATTTCGTCTACGGTAAATTTTATACCTCTATCATAATTGAACTTTAATGTTTCCCATTTAAGGTTTATATTTCCTTTTACATAACCATCGTTTCTTGAATAATCTTTTAACCCATCCATATCTAATTTTGCGACCAAAATTTCGCTTGCATTTGCTCCTTGTTTAACAGTTGAACTATCTGCATTAAATTCCTCTGTTGTACTTGCTTTTTGATATACCTCATCCAATAGTGGCACATAATTTTTTGATAATTGAATATTATTTCCCATCTTTTTTTCCTCCTATTTTTAATCTTTTTTAATACTTAATCCCATAGCTGCTCTTAAATTATTTTCATTATCTCTATTTAAGTCAGTTCCAGGGGTTGAATCTGCAAATTGTGGATTTTTACTATCTGTTTCAAATAAATAAGGACTAGTTTTTACAATTTCAGAAAATTGTTCAACTAATCCACTAACTTGATCATTTTCATATTTAATTTTGTCATTATCTAAATAACCTTGTAATCCTTTTTTATCTTTTACTCTATACTTTTTTCCATCAACTTCAAATTCCTGGCTATAAATTTTATCTATAGCATTTTGCTTTTTGAAGCTTTCAATCTCTTTAGAACCTTCTTGTCTGCCTTCTTCTTTAGCTTGCTTTTTTATTTCTTCAATATCAATTTTTTCTAGTTCTGATATTTTCTGATTTTTCTGTTTTAATGTCTCTTCTTTTACATTTAATTGCTCATTTAAATCATCTAATTTTACTTTTAAGCTTGTAATATCTTTACCATTTTCAGCTATAATTTTGTTTACTGCATCCTCTTCTAGTCCTAAATTTTCTAAAAAACTTCTTGTCATACTTTATCCTTTCTTCATTTTCTCATTACTACGATTTTATACGAGTTTTTCTTCTCGATTAATGATAAAATGTCTTGCACTTATTCACGCTTTGCAAGTAAGCGAATTTAAAATTTTATTGTTCTTTATTGTCTGCAATAAAAAAAGACACTAAACTTTTTCTTTAATATTTTTTATACCTTTAATCTTGAATAATCTTTTCTAAAACCTGTTTGTGTTAAAAAATCTTTAAAAGTGTCATTGTGTTTTTTCTGCAACGTTTTTTTACTTTTCAACTTTTCCTTGGTCTCATTTAGTAGCTCTTCATTTGTTGTGTTAGATGTAAGTATTGCATTTAATGCTACAACATCTTTCTTATCTTGTCTCAACTGTCTTTCCATTTTTCTCTGCAGTTGCTGAGCTTCATATTTACTTATTTTTACGCCGTTATATTCTACTTTTTCATTTGCTATTTTTCTTAATTCTTTATCATTATATGTTTTAGTAGAATTCTTATAAAATGGGTGCCAATCGTGGGAACAATTTATTCCTTTGAATCCGGTTATTTCTCCATATCCAATATCCCTTAATGATAAATAACCTTTTTGACCACTTCTGCTGACAATTTTTCCTTGCCATTTTGCATGTGCTGGTCTTGCACCAGAATGTGCAGTAATTTCCATTAAATCCCACCCCATTTCATTTGCTCTAATCTCTTGTATTCTGCCACAGGCTTGATTTAAAGATGTAACTATATTCATTCTAACTGCAGATTCTAAACTTATTTTTCTTCCAGAAGGATATTGTATTGTAGCACCATTTTGGCTTAAATTAGATATTGCATCAAGTATCGACTGTGAGTAACTTTTAACTCCTGTTGAAATTTCTAAATATGCTTTATTCATTGCCTCGTAGAATTCGGCTTGACTTGTGCTAGCTGTTGTCATAACCAAATTGTTTAAGTTATAATTTGTTCTTTTAACAGTTGCTTCTAACATTTGCATTATACTTTTACTTTTTACTAATGGAACAGGATCAAGTCCTGCCTCTTTATAAATAGAATCATCGTATTTGATGGATTCTATTCCAGCATTTTCAAATATTTTCTGTATTTGATTTGTTGAAACATTATTATATTGTGCAACAAAATTAATAATGTCTTTATAAAGTATTCCGCATATCTTGAGCTATTTTTATATCATTTTTTACAACAGTATTAGCATATCCAACATTAACTATTCTTTTTGCTATTTCTTCTATTATTTGCAATTCTAATCTATTATATATACCACTAGCTTTACTACTAATTTGATTCCATTGCTCTGGTGTAAGCATAATATCACTCCTCAAAATCTTTTGATATAATACCAAAAGCTTCTTGACTCTTCATTCTTTCTTGATTTATTATTTCTAATTCTTTTTTTGCTTGTTCTTCTGTTAAACCATATCTATACATTATATATTTAATTTTACTTCTTAAGCCTTGTCCAACTTCTTGCATTTGTAATGTCTGTTCTTTTTCTGCATCTACAACTAGTGAGTCATCCCAATTAAAAGATACTTGATAATCTCCTTCTGGAGCCAAATTGTAAAGAGAACATAAAACATTAATAGCATATATCAGATGTTCCAATGCTGTTTGCAAGTTTTTTTGCATTTGACTTACTGTTGCATAACTTCTCTGTTTGCTTGCTTTTATTTCAGTTGCTGTTTTATCTACATAATTTGGATCAGATAAAGTACCATATGCTAAACCAACATTAAACTCTATTCTTTGTAATATTTTATTAAACCCTCTCCAAAAGGCTTCATCTCGAATTTCTGGTGAATAATCTTCAAAGAAATCTGATTTTCCAGTATCTAACTTCTTATATAGTCTATCTTTTAGTCTATTTACAAAAAAGTTTATTTTTCCCTTACCTTTTCTTGCTGCCTCTTCATCTACATAAATAGCTTTTTCCGATGCCTCGTATTCCCAATCTATTCTACCATATTGTATATCCGCATCTTTTATTAACTTAATTGCTTTTGTATATACAGATACTCCAAGAGGAGACTCAATATCAATATTATTTGCACCTGGAACTTTATAATATGCAAATAGTGGTTTTGTTATATATTTTATGTTAGTTACTGGAGATAAATTTTTCCACTCTGCTACATCTTCCAGTTTTATCTGAGTACCTAAAACAGATGTGGTGTCACTTCTATATACAACATTTTTTATTGTATATGAAACTTCATCATCTCTTGCTATCTCGTAAAATTTATGATATTCAAGTCGAGTATATATGTATTTTCCTTTTGTAAGTTGACTTACAAAAATACCTGCAATAATTTCTTTAGAGCTGTTAAATTCTGTTGGATAAAAACAACTTGGCTTTACAAAATCAATATATATTTTTTGATTTTTTACATACGGCTTAAATATTAATCCTCCCATAGCATTACCAACTTCTAATTTTTCGTTTAAATTTTTCAACATTTCTTTATATACTGAATTCAAATAATCAGCTCTTGCACTGCCAGTTACTTCAGATTGCATCTCCAAAGTTGTTAACCTTGCAAATTCATTTGCAATAGAAGCACCTAGTTCCAAACTTTCTACTTGTCTTTCTTTTAACCAAGGAGCTTCATTTGTATATATTTTTTCAAATAGCTCCATTGCATTTACCATATCACTCGAAATTGCAATATCTATATTTAATGCACTCTGTATTGTATTTCTACTAAACATTTTCCCTATTACTCCTTTTATATAATTATAAAACTTTTGAAACGTATTCATTTTATCCTCCTACGCAACTTTACTATATTGTCTTAAATATCTTTCAAAGCTATATTCAAATGCATCAAGTGTATCAATGTCCGAAGTTCCATCATCTAATCTTTCATCTTTTCCTTGCATTTTGGGTTTATCATTATAAACTGCATTTTCAAATGCCAGCTCTAATGTTTTGCAATCATGCGTAATGAAAAATCTGAAACTTGCCATTAAACTTGTAGTGCATCTGATTCGATCAATGATTTCATTCTTTATACTATTTCGCACAATGATGTGCGGAAATTTTTCATCTACCATTGCTTTTATTCCATTTATTAGCGTTTGCTCTGCACTATCTGGATAAATAACACTCACTTCGCCGTATTTGTTTTGCACTTTACTTATAAAATTCTCTACTATTTTATATAGCTCTAATGGTGTTTTTCCCGTTGCCTCTATTCTTTCTGACATTAATGCCGTAAGCTTTGAATAATCATTTTTTATTCCACTTGCAACTAATGTATGAGCTGAGCCATTTCCTCCAAAGTCAATTCCAATATGTATAAAATCAAAGTCTGGCTTATCAGTAAAAAATTTCTCTTTATTTTCTGAAAATACTGTATAAATAGCTCCTTCTGCAGTTACCCATAATCCTAAAATATTACGCTTATAAAATACACCAACAAAATTTCTTTTATATCTTTCTTTTGTATATTCTGATAAAGTTAAATTATCATCCATAGTGAAATGTAGATATAATATATTTTTTTCTACAACTTTATCAACATAATTTAATTTAAACCAGTGATTTGGACCTTTTGGATTACAGTTAAACCAAAACTTCGCACATTCGATACTTAATCTCGCTATGCCTTGGTCTACAAATGATTGCGGCATTAAAGCAACTTCATCGAAAAATATTCCTGCTAATGTCATTCCGTTGTATTAAATCCTGTGAACTTTCATCTTTTCCTCCAAACAAGTAAAAATAGTTAGTTTTGCCATTTTTACTAACTATTAGTACATTATCACTCCTTTTATGTTCATATCGGTATTTAAGCGAATGTAACTGTTTTTTTAATGTATTTATTACATTTCTATTAAGAGAGCCTATGGTTTTACCACATATAGCAAAATCACACTCATCAAAATTTTCCATTGCCCACATCACAAAACTTGGAGCCATAACAACAGTTTTACCACTTCTTACTGCTCCATCTGCTATAATACCGTCCAGGTCTTTTGTGAGTGAATTTTTATTCCACCATGTCATTATTTTTAATTGCTTTCTTGAAAAGGGTTTCCATTTAAATTTTCCTTTACTCTTCTTCATTCCATATATCCTCGACTTTGCCATTTAGTGCTTCTATAAATGTGTTGTCATTTTCTTCTTCGTCATCTTCATTTATAGCTAATTTATTTATTGTTTCAATGCATCTTCTTTTTGCCTCTTGTACTCTTGTTATCCCCTCTTCAATCCTTTGTATGATTTCAACTTTTGGCTCTAATTCTGTAACAATTTCTCTGTCTGTTGTATCTCCATAATGTTTGTTGTTGGTATCCCTAATAGATTTAACAATCATGTCTTTTCCGTCTTGCAACTTCTTAATTCGTTTTAGCATTCTTTTTTCTCTTATATGCAATAATTTATATTCATATATTAATAGCTCTTTTTCTTTTTTAATGTCGCTTGAATTTAATATATTTATTTCATCATCATCAAGTACGTCATCGTAAAATGTTTCGAATTCTCCAGTGACAACCGCATTTTTATTTCTAGGCGGAGCATGCCCACCTTTATTGCCTTTTGCGTTTTGATTGCCTTTTTGTGCATTGCTTTTTGTTCTGGTTAACTTATATTTGCGTATTATAGTTTTAAGCTGATTTTGGGTGATGTTGTATTTTTTACATATTTCTTTATATTTAAGACCTTTTTTATAATCTTTTTTTATTTTTTGCTCTTCATTTTCTGTCACATTGTACCACCCACCTCCGTTACTTGGTTAAAATTGCTTTTTTACCTGTTAAATTTTCCCATCTTTTTATTATTACATCACAATATTTGGGTTCTAATTCCATCATATAGCATATTCTATTGGTTTGCTCTGCTGCTATTAATGTCGATCCACTTCCTCCAAATAAATCTAATATTATATCCTCAGCTTTACTGCTATTTTTTATTGCCTTAATAATAAGGTCTACAGGTTTCATGGTAGGATGCAAATCATTTTTTCTTGTTCTTTCAATATCCCATATATCAAAGTTACTTCTATCTCCATAAAATAAGTGGGATGAAAACCAACCATAAACTATTGGCTCATATTTACTCATATAATCGCTATTTGATAATGTATGATTTCCTTTATTCCAAATAATTAATGCTTTGTATCTATTGTTTAATTTATCTAATGCCCTAAAAATATAGTCTAATCCCAATCTATAAAAACACACATAATATGCACCTTTATTATATTCTTTTATATTTTCAAAAATTTTTAATATAAATTCATCGCCTTGCTCTCTGGTCATATTATCATTTTTTATTTTTCCATGTTTAGCATTAAAGCTTTTACTACCATCTGCATGAACATTCCCTTCAAAATTCATTAAATATGGTGGGTCAGTAAATACCATATCAGATTTATTATTATTCATTAATTTATCAACATTTTCTTTTACTGTACTATCTCCACACATTAGTCTATGTTTACCTAATATCCAAATATCTCCTAATTTTGTAACTGGTTGTTCTATTTCATTTAATGCTTCCTCAACCTCAAAATCATCTTCTTTTGAACCTAATGTTTCTTTAAGTATATTTTCAACCTCATCAAAGTTAAAGCCTGTCATTTCCATACTAAAATCTTCTTTTTGTAATTCTTCAATCAATTCTTCTAATTTTGTATTATCCCATTCTCCTGATACATTTTCATTATTAAGAATAATATTACAACCTTTTTCTTTATTTTTATCATAGTCTACAACTACACATTCTATTTCTGTATAGCCTAAATCTTTTAATATTTTTAATCTCTGATGACCTCCTATTATTGTCATATCTTTATTGACAACAAGCGGAATCACACAGCCATATTCAACTATGCTTTTTTTAATTCTCTGATATTCTTCATCCTCTGGTTTTAGGTCTTTTCTTGGGTTGTATTCCGCTGGCTTTAGCTTTGTAATTTTTATTTTTTGTATATTCACTTTCAACATCCTTTCTAAAGCAACTCTGCTCATATCTGCATTGAGCACATTTTCTTAACATACATCTTGCACTACTCATTTTATTCCTTCTTTCGCAAATATTCAGTGCATTGTGCTTCTTTGCTTATTGTTATGTGTAAGTCACAAACATCCTTGTTCTTGTTTGCACAATTAACACAAACATATTTTTTATATAGTTCAAATAATTCCTCTGTATTCATTTTACACCTTCCTTTTACACACAAAAAAAGAACAGATTAACTAGAATTCTGTTCTTTTTTACACGGAGAATACACAATTTATGAGTCAAACCACTAATATAAATTATCTAGTACTTTATATCTTTTGCAATTATATATATATCAAATTTCTTTGTCGTGATTCAACCTTTTTTTTCGTGATTTGTCGTGTTTTTCAAATTCGTTTAATGCAATTCCATGTTGTTTACATATATACTTATAGTCATATTTCATCTCGCTTGCAACAGTTACAAGGTTTTTTCCCTGTATGTAAATCTTGTCTAAAATTAATCTATATGGTTGCTTAACACTATCTAATTGATTTAATATTTCTTTTTGCTTTCTGTCACGCTCTAGCATAGCATTAATATAATCATCTTGTAATTTTACAAGTTCAGCCACTTTTTCAGCCATATTATCATTTACTTTTTTACTGCCTTTTGGCATATCTGTTATTACACTTGTTATATTAGTAAGTTGAGCTTTAAATTCCTGTATATGTTCAACTCTTGCTTTTATACACTCTTGATTGTTTTTATAATCTCTTAAATCCTCTCTATTCATGGCATGCACTCCTTTTTTTCTTCGGTTATTCGTGTTTGTTTTTAAACTTTTACGAAATTTATTATTTTAACTTTTGTGTTGTTGTTCTCTTCGAGTTGTACTTCAAGCTCTTCGATGTCTTTATCATTTTTGATTTTCTTGTAAAATGTAACATATCCCATTCCAAATTCGCCATTCCCGTGAATAAAATTAATAAAGTATCTATAACCTTTTCTGTGCTTGTATGTACTAATAGCAATGTATATTAATATTAACTCACATATTGCCATAATCCAATCAACAGATGTATATAATAACGGTGCTTTGCAAAGCCACCCAAAAAAAGTATTAATTATCATATATTTCATTGTTTTTTACCTCCTCATTTGTATTTAAGTATATATCCATAATTTCTCCTGCATTTTGAAATATTAGCAAATTTTCAATATATTTTTGTTCAATATTATTTATATATACTTTGGTAATAAAACCATCACTTTCAATTTTTATTTTTTGGAATCCTGGCTTAATGGATTCTGATAAAACTTCTTTTTTGCCGTTTTTAAATAATGCTGTATACAAATTCTCATATCCATTATCTTGGTTAGTTCTATATGTTATTTTTTCCTCTTGCTTTAACTCTTTCTTTTTATCCCAAATATGTGGTACTGCTTCATTTCCGCATAAAGGGCATTTAACCACATAGTACCAATCATCAGGAGAAAATCCATAAATTTCTCTGTCAGATTTTTGATACGAAAAAATAGTTTTACATTTATGGCATTTTTTTATTCTTTCAGCCTCTCCTGGAATCCTACCCTTTTTTATTATTTTTATCATTTGTTTCCTCACTTTCTAATAATTCTTGTAAAATCTGTTGCAAGATGTTTGCAACTTCTTTATCTATAATTCTTTGAGCTTCTGACCAATCTGTTTCAGATAAATAATTAAAATTATGTATTTTTACATCAAATATATCTTTTATGCTAACTTTTATATATTCTTCTTTTTCTATTATATCTACAATTTTTCCTTTTGGTATAAAGTCTTCTTTTATTAGTTCTTCTAACTTGTTGGCTACTGCAATAGAACATTTTAAGGTTTCATTTTCTTTTAATACTTTTTGGTAATTTGATAAAACACTTAAAAATAATAATATTATAGGTTGTTTCATTGTCATAATGCTTGTTGCAGTTAATTGTTCTGTTTTATTAGCATTTTCTATAAGAAAATCCAACTCTTTATTCATTTTTTCTATTAATATTTCAATATTTTCTTCCACTTAAAACACCTCCTAATTATAATAATCTCCTATGTTATATTTTTCATATTCTTGTGGTGATATATCAATCCAACATTCTTTTATTTTTCCATCTTCATCTTTTTGTATTTTTATACTATATGCTTCTGGATGATATTGTGGTGTTATTACAGTTGAGTTTCCTATCCTACTTGATATATAGGTTGTATATGGTCCACTATAGCTTTTATCTACTATTGTACCTTGTTTCGCACCGTAATTAATATCGTTAACTATTAAAAAAATTGATATTGTTACAAGTATAATCAATGTTATTGCTACAATTGCAAACATTATAAAAATATATACTTCTCCTTTTTCATCTTTCATAAATTTTATTATCCTCCACATTCCATTTGAATAGCAATTAAATTGCCAATAAACCAGCCTATTCCAACTAGTCCAATAGCCATAATAGTTAATGCTAGTACAATTTTTAAAATATCAATCCACTTTTTCATTTAGTTCACCTCGTATCCCATCATTTCAAATTCTTCTTTGGTGTAAATTTTTATTATCTCAATTTGGTTTAATCCCCAGCCTTCAACACCAATGTATACATCTTGTGTAGTTGCATTTGTATATTCTTTTGCTATGCCTAAATGCGTAAACCTGCAATTAACTCTATATTTAATAATGTCTCCTTTTTCAATCAGCTCCTCAATTTGTTTTGAGTGTGCTTTTGCACATTGCATTAATACAGTATCACTATATTGCCCATAGTTATCTGTAAGATACATTGTTAGACCTTTATTGCGTTTCATTCCGACTATTTTAAATATCTCTCCATTAAAGGTCCTTACATAATCTCTGACTTTTATATCTTCCATAGTTCCTCCTTCTCTTTTGTTATTTAATAATTCTAAAATCTATATCTTGGAATTTGTATTCAAGCATTTTTCTTTTTAGCTTAAATTCTTTAGTTTCTACACCCTTTACATCTTCAACGATTAGTTTTCCGACCTTGGGAATGTGTTTCTATGTAGCTAAAATCTGCTTTATATATAATAGCCCTAATTGTTTCTCCTTTATTGTTTTTATATTTTGGCTGTAATTCAAATTTTGGTTGTAGTTTCAGCTCTTTAATATGTCCAGTATCTTCCATAAGCTTTAATTCAGCATATCTTCTTGCTTCTGCTTTGCTATCAAATTTAATCCCATTAACCATTACTTTTATATTTTTATATTTACTCATAGTGTTAACTCCATTTCTAAACTAATTTTGTCATCATCGCTAAGTAATAAATATTCTGGATCTTTGCGTACTTTTTCGATTACAGATAAACCAGATGGAAAATCGTTGCTTTTATATTTATTTAATAAATTAAAATAAATAATATTATTGTTATTATTATTATTATTGTTTGTGGTCGTTTGTTGGTCATTTGCTGGTCGCCCGTTGGTCATCTTGTTGGTCATCTTGTTGGTCGTTCTCTTTTTGATTATCTTGGTAAATATCATATTTTACAATGGTTACAATAGAAAATTTGTTGGTCGATTCGATGGTTATTTCGTTGGTCATTTTTAGCTTATCTAGAGCCGTCCTTACACTTCTTTCAGATATTTTTAATTCATCTGCGATTGTTTTTCTTCCTGTTATTAGTTGACCTCTCTGTATAATTTTACCTTGCCAATGACCTTCTTTATGATTTGCTTTTAATAATAAATGTAAAAATACTCTCATTGTGTTAGCATCTGTATACCACTCCCACTCAGTGAATTTTCTATATAAGCTTATCCATCCAGTATCATTCATCTTTTGCGTCCTCCTTATTGAAACTAGGGAATTAAATCCCTAGTTTTTAATCAAAAAAATTATTCATTATATCGTCATCTTCTTGAAAATCGTTTGTATTGATATTTTCATTTTGAGCTGTATAATTTGTTGTTTTTGTTTCTTTTTTGTCTAAATTTTGATTTTCGTTTGTCTCTGATGTATGTTCAATTTGAGTTTGTACTTCTTGATTAACAATTTCTTGATCTTGAGTTTCAATGTATTCATAGTCTCCGTTTTCTTTAATTTCTGCCATATCTTTTTCCATTGCAGTTTGCATTTCGATGCTCATAATTCCCCATTTTGAAATCAATTGTCTTAACATTGTTTTAAACGCCATACCATCAAAATTTTTATACCAAAATGAAGAATATAACCATTCATCTTTTTTGTCATAATTTCCCAACTCATAATCTTTGAAAGATACTCTTGTTTTCTCTCCATATTTTGTTTTTACTGTTGTCGCATTAGCACTAAAAGCTTGACTGTATTTATCTGCGTGTTTTAACATTTTCTTTTTTGACCAATACAATGTTTTAGTAAATCCATTTAAATATTCAAAGTATGCCATATATCCTACAACTGGTCTTTTCTCTCTTTCATCATCATCTTCTATAAATTCAAATTTGTATTTTCCCGTTGTTTTATCTCTTCCTAGATATTCGCCCTCTCTTATTTCAAAAACATCAATGTCTTTATAATAACCGCTTCTAAGTGCTAATTGTATATAACCTTTGTATCCAATTTGAAATTGTGCAACCTTGCAACCTCTCTTATTATCATTAAAAGGTGTTAAATAAAATTGCCCTAATTGAGGACTTGGACTTAATTTTAAAGCCTCTCCTAAAAAAGCTGCCGATATGATAGAGTTGTGTTCGCATTCTTGTAATGTTGGGTTTGCACTTACTGCACTTAATATGCTTGTTATAAATCTTTGACCATTTGCTCCTCCAACGGTTTCATTAATTTTCTTTTTTATTGCATCTCCCATTAAAAAATTGCTAAATGTTTTCTTTCCCTCTGTTTTTACTAAACTATTATTTACCATATTACTCTTCCTCGCTTTCAATCTCATTTATTTCAATATCTGTATAACCTTTCTTGGCTAATTCCATCCCTTTGCACAATGCATCTATGTAATCATCTGCTGTAAATAAATCTCTTCCAATTATTGCATCCTCTGGACAATCTGCTAAATTGTATACAGAAAAATTTATTTTTTCGATTTCGTTATATAATTCTTGTCCTCTTATATCCTCATAATCATTTTTGCTCTCCGAATAATCTAATACTAACGGCTTTTTACTTTTTTGAAATCCAGGAACTGGTCCGTATTTAATATTATTGTCTTTTAAACATTTTTTTAGTGCTTGCATTTGTTCATTTACCATCTCTTGTGCTAAAAAGGCAATTGTGATTTTCTTTTCTGTCCCATTTTCTGTGCTTTTTGTCCCACTTTCTGTTTTTTCTGTCCCTTCTGCCTTTTTTATTTCTGCTTGTTTTAGCTCTTCAATCTTTTTTTGCTCTTCTATAAGTTCTCTTGCTTTTTGTATTGTTGTTCCTAAAATAGATGGATTTGTTATATTTTTAAAGTAAAATGCAATACATTGCTTTTGTATTTCTTTATCTGGAACAGTCGATTCAATCACTGTTAAATCTGAAGTTGCTCTGGAAAAAATATGTTCAATGTCTGCTTGTACTGTTTTCATTGCAGTTGTTTTATTTAACCATCTATCTTCAAAAACGTTTTCAAAAATAATTACATCTTTAAAATGTCCTACATGTTCGTTAAAATATTTTTGGATTTCTTCCCTCTTTGCTCTTTTTTCTTCATCTTCAAATGCTTTTACTTGTCTGTCAACATTTTCTACAGATGTATCTACAATTTTTATTAGCTCTTTACATTTGCTTTCAAAATCTGCGTATGGAGCTAATAGTGTGTTTTTAACTCTTATCTTTTCATCGCTGATTGCCTTTTTTAATTTGTTTAGATTAGCTCGATCCTTTTTTGCCATGTTAATATTTTCTTCCGTATAAACTAGGTTTTTATAATTTTCAACTTTTTCAGTCAATTCTTTTTTTAATTCTTCATAGTTAAATTTTACTGGCTCTAGAGCCTTTATATCCTCTGTTTTTAATTCCATAATAAATCTCTCCTTATATTAAAAATTAGGTAAAACCAGTGGTGGTCTTTTATCTTTTTCAATGTACTCTTTCCAAAACTGAATTTCCTTTTCTTGCAACAGTTTTATGTCATTTTCAACATCTTTTCTATCAATGTAATAATGCTTTGTTTCTAGTCTTATATTATTGTCATATTCATATTTTAATTGTGCTTTTAAAACCACAAATTCAAATCCTGTAACATTTAGATAATGTAAAACTTGACAATAATAATTATCTGGGATTTTGTCTTTCCATTTCTCTTTTTGTGTACTTTGCAAAATATTTGTTGTTTTTATCTCTAATATTCCTTCTTTGCCTGTTGCTACATCTAATAATTTCCCATCTAAACTAGCAAATAAAAACGGATGCTCTGGATGCTTAATTATTGTGTTTTCTTCGTGTGTAACAATATATTGTGGATAATCTAATGCAAACAATTGTCTTAACAAATCCTCTGCTTGTGTTCCATATTTTACATATGGTTTATCAGATATATCTGGTGCATCTTTTCTTCCGGTCTTTTCTTCCCATAATTCGATCGTTGTTTTATATGGATTCAAACCTAATATTGTTGCTGCATCAGAACCACCTATTCCTTTTTTTCTTTCTTCCAACCAATCCTCTCTAGTCATTTTCACACAACCTTTCTATTTTTAGCTCTTTTTCGCCTTCTACATCTAGCAAAGACACCTCTATTTCTGCCAGCTGGTCATAGATTTCATCGACATCAGCTACATCTACTAAAAGATTTTTAACATTTTCTATCAAATTTCTGCTTGTCTTAATCTTAGTTATTTCATACTCCGAAAATATTTTTTCTTGTTCTTCCATAAAAAAATCCTCCTTGATTTTAATAAAAAATTATGTTAATATTTAATTACAAAATACTTTTGTAATTTGTGTAGTATGTTAACTGCAATGTTTTCCAGGCATAGTTAACATACTTTTTATTTTATTTTGTAAATTAATTACACTACCATATTGATTTACATTTAACTCATTAGCAATGTTTTTTATTATTCTTGCATATTCAACATTTCTTCTTTCTGCAATATCTTTTGCCTCAATCAATTCGGAATTTTCTTCCTCGAGAGCTTTGTTCTCTAAATATAAAATTGAATTTTCTTCACATAGATCTTTTATTACTTGTGTTTTTGCAAAAATTCTTTCATCTTGTTCCATAATCTTCTCCCCTTGCCTTTTTATTGTTTGTGCACTTTCTTTTAAACTAAACATATAAATTTCCTCCCATTTTCATTAATCTTTCGTATTTTCTTGCTTTTCTTTTCATGCTTTTGTATTTTCTTGTAAAATTTGATGCTGTTATTAATACATTTGCAATAAAAATTATAAAGAAGAATAACATCATCGCATTTCCTAAAATTATCTTTAACTCTTGCATTTTCTCTATTCGCCTCCTTTTAATTGTTTTATATTATCTAAATCTGATAAATCTTGACCTTCATATTTCTCCAAAAAATTATTCAATGTAGATTTCCTAATTTTAAAACTTCCCAATTTTAATGCAGGTAACATTCCCTTTTTTATCAGCTCATATATATAATTTGGATTTGTTTTTAAAATCTTTGCCGTTTCCGCCACCGTATATAAAAAATCTTCCATACGCCAATCTCCTCCTTACGTAATAGCGTGTTGTCACACTTTTTTACCTTTAAATAACTCATCCCTTTGTATTGTTTGTAGACAATACAAAGGCTAAAAAAATATATACTTGTTATAGTTCAATTTATTTTTTTTACAATAAGCAATAATGCCATCGCAAACCTTTTTACTCCCAGAACTCTTATGACCATTCATTATTTGATTCATATATGAATAATCTACATCAAGTTCAGACACAAAATTTGCCAATTTTCCGTCAAATTTTTCTTTTATTAATTCTTGAACTGCTTCTATATTTATTTTCAAAATTCTCACCTCTTTTCTTTTGTCCATAGACAATATATATTTATTATTGTTTTTTGTCAATACTTTTTTCTAAAAAATATTGTTTTTTTTCAATATTCATGCTATCATATATTTGTAAGGAGGTTTTTATGTATCAACAAGATAAATTTGTGGAGATTTTACTAAAATGCCAAGGTAATCTTTCTTTAAATGAATATTCAAAAATTACAGGTGTAGATGTCGGATACTTATCAAGGATTATAAATAAGAAGAAAAACAATCCACCATCTCCAAAAATTTTGCAAAAAATAGCTTTGCATTCAAATGGAATAACCAACTACTATGAATTAATGTACATTTGTGGTTATATTACTGACGATGGAATTACCCACATTCATCAATCTTTAGTTAATACAGATAGTGAATTTCTTACTGTGCCAATATTTATCAATGGCAATGGAAAATTGCAAATAACAAATGAAGATATTGTTTTACCTTTTAAATGGGATCAAAGAAATCAATATTTTGCTTATATGATAAACGACAATTCAATGTTGCCACTTTTAGGAATTGATGATATAGCAATTATAGAAAAAACAAATAGCTATGAAAATGGTAATACTTGTTTACTATCATTGGATAATCAACTTTTAATTAGAAAAATAATTGACTTTAGTGACTATATTGAGTTACATACAGCTTTCCCCTATAGTCAGCCACTAAAATTAACCAAAGAAGAAATGAAAAAAAAGAACCTAAAAATTTTAGGAAAAGTAATTAGAGCTGAAAACTCTAGTGCTTTTAAATAAAAAGACAATGTGTTTCAACTTTGCGAGACGATACACATTGTCTAAAAGATTACATCACTAAAAAAGTGAATGCATTTATATTATAATATAAATTCCCTTCATTTTTCAAGTGATTTATTAATAATGTTTGAATAATAATGGAGGTATTTTATGTCTGAAATTAATATCAGAAAAAGAGGTCGAAAATGGCAGTATCAATTTGAAGCTGCAAAAATAAATGGAAAAAGGAAACAAATTACAAAATCTGGATTTAATACAAAAAGAGAAGCTTTAGAATCTGGAATAAAAGCTCTTGCAGAATATAATAATTCTGGATTGCATTTTGAACCATCAGAAATATCAGTTTCTGATTATTTTGATTACTGGTATAAAAATTATGTAGTTTTAGAATTAAAAATAAATACTCAAAAGTCATATAAAAATTATATTGAAAATCATATAAAACCCAATTTGGGTATTTATAAATTAAAATCCATTACCCCAACTATTTTACAAGAATTTATTAATTCTAAATATATTGCAGGATTTAGTAAAAACCACCTAGTAAATTTAATGGGAGTATTATCCGGTGCTTTTAAATATGCTGTTCATCCTTGCAACTTTATAAAAAGTAGTCCAATGTTATATGTTAATTTTCCAAAATATGAACATTCAAAAACAGATGCTACTCATAAATATATAACTCCTGAGGAATTTGAAAAAATAATAAATCGTTTTCCTTATGGATCTACTTTCTATATCCCAATTATTATTGGTTATTATACCGGTTTCAGAATTGGAGAAACATTGGGATTAACCTGGGATGACATTGATCTAAAAAATAAAAAAATATCAATAAATAAAATAATATATTATAATGATGATAATAAATTATGGTATTTTGGAACACCTAAAACACCAACAAGTACTAGAACAATTGAAATAGGAAATACTTTATTAAATATACTAAAAAAATATAAAACTGATCAATTACAAAATAAATTAAAATATGGGAGTCATTACACTTGTGTATATGAAGGTATTGAAATAATTAACAATAAAAAATATAGACCTTTATATTTTTTAAAAGCAAATATACCTGCTGGTACATTAAAAAAAGTAGAAATGGTATGTACAAAAGAAGATGGAGAAATTGTAACACCTAATTCTTTTAAATATGCATCCAAAGTAATAAATTATGGTTTAGGAATAACTTTCAATTATCATTCTTTACGACATACTCATGCGACTACTTTAATTGAAAATGGTGCAGAAATAAAAGATGTTCAAATTAGACTTGGTCATGCCCATATAGAAACAACTTATGACACTTATGTTCATCATACCGAAAAAATGAGTAATAATTCAGTAGAAATTTTTGAAAATGCTGTAAATCAAAATAAGAGCCATTAAAGCTCTTATTTTTTTGTCAACCACTTAAATTTTAAGTTGACAAACGGTTGACATTTACAACATCTTTCTTTTGTTTATCTGTTATAAGCCTTGATTTTTCAATGTTAAAACCGTTATAGTTTCCACATGTGATGTAAACGGAAACATATCCACTGGCTGAACTTCCTTTATTTCATACTTTTCCTCCATCATTTTCAAATCTCTCACCATAGTTGCTGGATTACAGCTTATGTATACAACTCTTTCTACATTCAATTTCATAATATTTTCAATTGTATTATTATCTAATCCCTTTCTTGGAGGGTCTACTATTACTACTGATGGCTCTACTTTTTCCTTTTTAATTAGTTTATCAAATGCTTGCTCCACATCTCCGCATATAAATTCAATATTGTTTACATTGTTTAATTTTGCATTTCCGTGTGCATCTTCTATTGCTTGTTTTACTATTTCAATTCCATATACTTTTTTAGCAAATTTTGATGCAAATATTCCTATTGTTCCAATTCCGCAATATAAGTCGCATACCACATCATCTTTTGTAATATTTGCTTTTTCAATTGCAATGTTATAAAGAGCCTCTGCTTGTATTGGATTAACTTGATAAAATGACATTGGCGATATTTTAAAAATATAATCACCTAATACATCTGTAATGTAACCTCTTCCAACTATTGCTTCATTTTTTTGACCCATTATTACATTTGTATTTTTTGTGTTTATATTTTTTACAACTGTTTTTACCATTGGAAACTTATCAATTATATCATTAGCAAGAGTTAGTTCATGTGGTAGCTCTTTGCCGTTTATTACAATAATACACATAATTTCATTTGTTTGAATCCCTACTTTTGTTACAATATGTCGTACTAATCCTGTTTGCTTTTTTTCATTATATACACTTATGTTATTTTTCTTTATATAGTCTAAAATATAGTTTGCTATTTCATATGATATTTCTTTTTGAATTTTACATTCTTTTATTGGTATAATTTCATGTGTTCTTTTAGCAAATACACCAAAAACTTTTTCTCCATTTTTATTTGTGCCTACTGGATATTGAGCTTTATTTCTATAATTATATGGATTTCCCATTCCTAATGTTTTTTCTACTTCTACTTTTTTAGTTAGTGTTTTGTTTATTAAATTTTGGACTTTTTGTTGCTTTATGTTTAATGTTTCTTCATAATCAATATGTCGTAAATTGCATCCCCCACATCTTTTATATGTTTCACAATCTGGAGTACATCTTACAGGAGATTGCTCTATTAGCTCTAATAATTTTCCAAATGCATGTGATGATGTTATTTTTACTATTAATATTTTACATTTTTCGCCTTTTATTGCACCATCAATAAAGATTGTAAAATTATCTATTTTTGCAATCCCTTCTCCTTCAAATCCATTATCAATTATATCAACTATATATTTCTTATTTTTTTGTATAGGAATTTCCATAATCATAAGCACCTTCTTTATTATTTATTATCTTTTTTCTCATTTTCTTTAGCATCTTTTTGCTTTTTATCTTCATGCTCTTTTGATTCTTCTAATATCTCATCCATATTTATTTTAAATTTACTTAATATATCTTGTCCATCATCTAAACCAAGATCTTCAAAATACTTTTCTCTCATAATATTTTCTCCTATCTTTTTGTTTACTTTTTTTAACACCATATGCAATTTTTAGCTATTTATTTCATTATTATACATATGTATATATTTGTATATTTCACCCCAATTGTGAACTTCTGTTATGTGTGGATTATTTTTTATTTCTTTTATTCCTGCATCTCTAAAATATAATGTTTTTATATTTTTTTCTGCTATTTCTAAGCAATTCATGTAGTTGTCATCTATCATTACATCAATTTTTTCTTTTACACATACATCTGCTTTTCCTCTCTGAGCCCAATAATATTTGTCAAATTTTAAGCCTTCTTTTTCAAACTTTTCTTCTGCTATTGCTCTCATTTCTTTTTTGTCACGACCTCTTGCTGTTATTATTATTAGGTTATGTCCTTCTTGTTTTAACATATTTAACACTTCTTTTACACATGGCATGAAATTTGAAATTTTTGAACATTCTATAAAATATTTATCAGCAAATTCTTGTATCTCTTCATCAGTCCAATTGTATTTTTCTTGAACTCGTGGTTCATCATATGCTCTTATTGCTCTGTCATTTAGTTCTATTGTGTTGTACAAATCAGCTACTGTTCTAAATACTTTTTCACTATCTAATATTACACCATCTATATCTATTCCTATGTTCATAAATTTCCTCCTATTATTTAATTGTGGAATAATTATATCATATATGAACTTGTTCGTCTATTGTTGATTTTAATTTATAGCAGATAGTATACTTTTTACTTATTTTTTACTACTAGAAAATTCAATATTTCTGAGTAGACAAAAAAATATCAAGATTAAAATCTTGATATTTTTAATTTGGGTGCAATTCCACAACAGGTATGCGAAAATCACACATTTATTTATCATTTTATAAACTCAATTTACTATTGTTAATTTGACATAACTTTTTTTTGCAAGTGGAATTTTAAATATTTATTATAATAATGATTTAAAACACATTCTCATAAGAATAATAAGCAAAATAAATTTTATCTTTATAAAAAATAACAACTAGTTATTCTGTTATTTTAAAATTATATTCAAATGTTTTAACAGTCTTTATTCGAAATTTGACGAACTTTAATTCCTTTTTCAAGTGTTTCTACAGAACCATCCTCAAAATGAACCTCAACTACAAGATTTTCTTCATCGTAGTAATCTTTTGATTGATTAATCTAATCAACCCATTCAATTATTGGAGACAATTCTCCATTATCTCTAACTATACGATATCCTTCTCCTAAGTTCTCTGATAAGACTTCTTTTATATTATTATCATTCATTATTGTATTCCTTATTAAAATTTAAATAATAAAAAAAATTAAATTTCCATTTCTTCTTCCTTATTATAATACTCGTTTTCACCAAATTTTAATTCTAAAAATTCTGTTTTGCCAAATTTAGGCAATCTTGTCTTAGACAATTTTTTTTCTGCTTCGTTGTATTTTACTATACTTATATTAGAAATTCTATAAAACATATTTTTACTTTCATCATACCAAACAAACGATATACTTGAATTTCCTTTATCATTATCAACTGAAATTAATCCTGCAATATGTGTTATTCCCTTTTTACTCATTTTCTTTGTAAAATCTAAATTATTTTTCAAATCTGTTCCGAGAATACATTCTATACTCATAACCTTCACTAACTCCAGATGGATGTGTATGAACATCACAAATAACAGTATTTTCTGATGAATTTGCATCAATCCATTCTGTTAATTCTTTGGTTATTTTAGTGTCTTTTCCTGGTTCAACACCATGTTCTTCAGGATTACTTGAACCAGATCCACTAATTATATAATCTTGATTTTCATTCATGCTATCAAATAAAATTTTATTTTTCTTTACTTCCCTTCCTCTTAGCCAACACATGTGTTCCTCTATATTTAATCCACTCATATTAGTTATTGCAAGCAATCTTCTATATATAGGCTCTGTTATAATAATCTCTGAATCTGGTAGCTCTTTAAAAGTATATTGATTTACGTTACTCATATCACTCCTCCTTCTATATTACAATATTTATATAAAAAGTATACCATTCAATCCCAATAAAAACAATAGTTAAAAAAACCCCAAATACTTTGTTTGTGTAAAGTAAATCCATATAGTAAACATAAAGTTGACAAAAAGCCTTAAATAGGCTATAATGTACATGTACGCAGTCCAATCTAAGATCAAGTTTATGGAGGGTTTAAAAATTATGTTCAATAATTATTTTGGAAACGCACAATATCTGACCAGTGCTCATCCCTTTATGGATGGTTGCGCATTGCGGTTTACTTTCCCCAATGGCTATACCGGAAGTGTCATAAGACATTCCAGAAGCTACGGTGGTCCTCAGGGACTGTGGGAGATCGCTGTTATGTATGATGGCGTGATTGTTTATGACACGCCAATTACAGATGACGTCCTTGGTTGGCAGACTGAAGAGGATGTCAAGCAGGTTCTCAACCAGATCCGCGCTCTCCCGAAGAGAGCTGTCTAACACCAAACGAGGGAAAGCCCTCACCACCGAGAATGAATTTTCGAGGTGGTTTTTTTATGTGTAAATGAGTCTTTTCAACTAACGAAAAGACTCATTTTTATATTTTTTTCAAATATTCTTCTAACTTTGATAATTTTTCTTTTTAGATAAGTTTGAAATATACAAGCCATTTGAATTATTGTTTTAGGCAACAAAAAAATCAACCAGATTTATTTTCTGATTGATTTTTTTATAACTATCTGTTTTTTATTTCAAACAGATACATCATTGGTGCGGATGAAGGGACTTGAACCCCCACGTCGTTGACACTGGTTCCTAAGACCAGCGCGTCTGCCAATTCCGCCACATCCGCATATGTTTTTTGAAACTTATTAAATACTATCACAAGATAATATGCTTTGTCAATAGTTTTTTTGCTTTTTTATAATTTTATATGTAGGTTAGTCAATCATATATCACACTTTTTTGAAATAATAATATTTTGAACGCTTTATATTGTTGCTAACGATTCTCCTTGACTTTTTTGTATTTTCCTTTTAAAACTGTTGTTTTTATTAGGATTAGATAGAGACTTTTATGCTGAAGCATCTAATCTCGAAATGATTCTGTCATATACAGACATCCCAAAGACGCACCTTCCATTAGGGTGCGTCTTTCATTTTATTATAAAATACCAGGCTCTTTTCTAAAATACTTTATAAAAAACAAAGGAACAAGGCGCATTTTTCAAATTGCCTTGTCCCCTCATTCGGAATTAATTATACTTCGGAATATACAGCTCCTTGGTTACAGTATCATACACACCAAATGAGTTTACACTTTCTACCGATATATCAGAACTGTCAAAATACACAACACTATCACCAGGAGTTCTCTTAATTCCCACGCCATTGCAATTTTCATTGCAATCTACATTCGAAACAGCGTAAAAATCAGAGCCAGTACCAGATCTAGAATATTGTATAAGTATAATTTCAGTATCTTTAACACCAGCAAAATAGACTGTGTCTACATATACTCCCCATGGATCGCCATATGGCTGACAAAAATGATTACCGAAATCGGTATTTGTTATTACCAAACCTGTATCATCTTCGCCATATCCCAGCATCGTTTTGAAACCGCTTTCTGCCGATTTATACGCTCGCTCTGCACTAAGCCATGCTTCATGCTCCTTACGAACCCTGTTCGAGTGAACTTCGTATGCTACAAAAGCGCAGATTGCGATTACTACAGCAATGCATACGGCAACAATTTCCATAAAATCCTTTTTTCCGATCTTTTCCATTTTTAACAACCTTTCATGAAACATCATGTGAAGGAATCCAGAACCCTCACGTTTATCACAATAAACCTTCGTGAAGGTATAGAAAGCATCTGGATTACATATAAAATATGTATGCTGTATCGCAAATTATATAACATCTTATATATTATGTCAAGTCTTTTTATTATTTTTTTCTAGATATAGTTTAATTATTGCACAGATCTCCCCTGTTTCAGCATTTTTTAAAGTTACAACATATGATGTATTTTCTAGCTCTGCATAATAACATTTTATAATATCTCCATATTTAATTTCTTTCTTATACATAATTTCAAAATTGCTACAATTATTACTTTTTCTTACTTCTTCTGGTAATATCATATCTGCTAATTCTAAGTAATAAATATTATTCATATGATTATTAACATCAATCCAATTCAAATCAATTTTATAATCAATACAATTTAAATATGTTTCTGGCTCTTTTAATTTTTTCAATTTACGTTCATTAAAATTCGTTTTTTCAGGTTCTAATTGATATGCATCTATAAGCTGGTCTGTTACTTTTTCAATTTTTTTACTTTTTAAATTTATATGTACCCAATTTGAAATTCCTGTAATTAATAACTCACCCGCTTCTGATTTTATTTCAAATTCTCTTGAAGCAGTTATGTTTTTTATTTCAGTTCCCCATGTATATACATTAACTTTATCACCATATTCAGGTCTTTTTATTATATTTACTTTATATCCTGTTAGTAACCACGTTGTTTCTGAAGTTTTAAGTCCTTCTCCTGCTTGGGTTGCATGCATACCTGATATATCCTCAAAAATGTTTAGTATTGCACTATTTTTTATTTTTAAATTTGAATCTATGTCTCTATATCCTATATAGAATTTTTCTGAAAAAATCATTGTCTTCCTCCTATTGCGACTTGTTTTATGTAATTTTTATTTTGATAATTCTTCTAATATTTTTTTAGCTAAATCTTCATTTATTCCTTTTACACTTGTTAGCTCTTCAATACTTGCCTCTGATATTTTTTCTACACTACCAAACTTTTTTAATAACATTGCCTTTTTAGCTGTTCCTATTCCTGGTATTTCATCCAAAGCTGATTTTATCATAGATTCATCTCTTAATTTTCTATGATAACCAATTGCTGTATCATGAACACTATCTTGAAACATTGTAATAGCATTTAATAAACTTTGTGATATTGTAAGTTCATTTCTATTTTCGTCCATTAAAGCTCTAGTTTGATGTTTGTCATTTTTAACCATTCCAAATATAGGAATACTTAAATTTAAATCATATAAAGCTTGTTTTGCAGATCTTATTTGTGTTATTCCACCATCTACAAAAATAACATCTGGTAGAGCCCCAAAACCATCATTTCTTCCATTAATTGAATGTTGCAATCTTCTATATATTACTTCATTCATACACTTAGGGTCATCTTGATTATTAACTACAGATTTTATTTTAAATCTTCTTGATAAATTCTTTTTTATTACCCCATTTTCCATAACACACATTCCAGCAACTATAAAGTTACCTGAAATATTTGAAATATCATAACATTCAATTTTTCTTGGATATTTGTCTAGTTTTAGTACTTCTTTTAGCTCTGTTAAAACATTGTACTTGTCTTTTTCTTTATTATTTAAAGTTATATATGCATTATTTTCTGCCATATCTACTAATCTTAACTTTTCACCTTTTTGTGGCATTTTTATTTCTACTTTATGCTCTGCTTTTTGAGTTAACAATAGCTCTATTAGCTCTTTATCTTCAATTGTTTCTTTAACCATTATTTTACTTGGTAAAAAATCTTTTTCTAAATAATATTGCTTTATAAAGCTTGACATTATTTCAGACTTTTCTTCATCCTGTAGACCTTTAAAAAAGTAATGTTCTCTTCCAATCATTTTACTTTTTCTTATAAAAAACATTTCAATACAAACTTCTGTATCATTTCTTGCCAAACCTATAACATCAATATCATTTTCACCCATATTAGAAACTTTTTGACGTTTTGAAACATTTTCAATTGCAATAATTTTGTCACGCAAATATGCTGCTGTTTCATATTGCATATTTTTTGAAGCTTCCTCCATTTCTTCTGTTAACTGTTTCAAAATTTTATCAACTTTACCTTCTAATAAATCGATTATTTCATCAATTTGCTTTTTGTAGTCTTCTTTTGAAACATATCCCATACATGGAGCTAAGCATTTTTTTATATGATAATTTAAACATGGTCTATCTTTATATTTAAAATTTCTGCATTGTCTAATTTTAAACTTACTTTTTATCAAATCAACCATTTCTTTTGCACTACCTGGATTAGCATATGGTCCAAAATATTTTGCACCATCATTTAATTTTCTCCTTGTTATATATACATCTGGGTAATCTGTTTGAACTGTAATTTTTATGTATGGATATGTTTTATCATCTTTTAATAAAACATTAAATTTTGGCATATTTTTCTTTATTAAATTACATTCTAAAATTAAAGCTTCAGCCTCATTTTCGGTTACAATATATTCAAAATGATCTACTAGTGAAACCATATTTTCAATTCTTTTTGTTTTATTATTTTTTCTAAAATACTGTCTAACCCTATTTTTTAAAGATATTGCTTTTCCAACATATATAATTTTGTCATTTTTATCATGCATTATATATACACCTGGTTTAGCAGGTAGTTTTTTTAGCTCTTTTTCTATGTCGAACATTAATTTACCTCCGTAAAATATTTAAATAAGACAAATGGTAAAACCATCTGCCCTATTTATCTTTTCTTTTTGATTTTTTTTCTATAACAAGTTCAGTATATTCTTCTTTTTTTGAGCATCCTATTATTGGAAAAAATATTGATGGGAAAAATGCCATAAAAAATGGAAAAACTGTACCTCTTTTGTAACAATATCCTAATCTAACAGATATCATAAAACGATAACACATAAATCCAATTAACATTATTATAAAAATCCAACTAACATCTCTATCAGCAAAAAATCCGATAATTGGTATAATAAAGTCTAAATATAATATCACAAACCATGGTGATAATTTACATATCTTCAATAATTGTATTTGATTGTATACTGGAATTATTGATTTCCACTCCGGTACACCAGCCTTTGAAAATATCCCCCATTGCCCTATTTTTTTTGTTAATGCTAGTATCATAAAAAAACATACAAATATTGACACTATAATTGCTAAATATACATACAAATATGAAATGCTTACTTCCATCTTTTATCTCCTTTTCATTTTTATTTATTGATATTATACCTATAATATTTTTTTATGTCAATGGCTCATATACCAACACAATAAAATCCCAACATAAAAGTCACAAAAAATTCACTTGCAATTAAAATATTTTTGATGTACTATATCCCCATAAAAGATATACTAAAAAAATATATAAGGAGGTTACATTTTAAGCGCCAGAGCAATATTATATATTGCTGACGAGGTTAGAGTTTATCGAAAATTCGGCGGATGCTCTATGGCAAGTGCTAGTCATTAAAATATTTACAAAAATCAATAGTAATATTGATTACAAAATAATATTTATAGCATAATAATCCTGTATATCTTTTAATTAATTTAATAATTAAAAACGAAAGGATTGTGATTAATATGTGTGGAATAGTAGGTTATATTGGAGAAAAAAAAGCATGCCCTATTTTATTAACTGGGCTTACAGCATTAGAATATAGAGGTTACGATTCAGCGGGAATTGCCTCTATCGAAGACGATAAAATTTGCGTAATGAAAGACAAAGGCAGAGTTGCAAATTTAAATAACATAAGAGGAATAAATAAATTATCTGGAACAGTTGGTATAGCTCATACAAGATGGGCAACTCATGGAAAGCCATCAAAAGAAAATGCTCACCCACATATGGACAATAGTGAGACTTTTGCTGTTGTACATAATGGTATAATAGAAAATTACACAGAATTAAGAAAATTTTTAACAGATAATGGATACAAATTTTTATCTCAAACAGATACAGAAGTTATTCCAAATTTAATTCATTATCACTTTTCAAAAGATACAAATGATGATGAAAATAAATTTTTAAGATCTGTACAAAGTGCAACTAAAGATTTAAAAGGTAGTTTTGCTATTGAGGTTTTATGTAATTTATATCCAGATAAAATGGTTGTTGTTAGAAAAGATAGCCCTCTTGTTATTGGAAAAGGAATAACAGGATATCATATTGCATCTGACATACCTGCTTTATTAGAATTTACTAGAGATTTTTACTTATTAGATGATTATGAATTTGCTTTAATAGAAAAAAATTCTATAAAATTTTATAATTCAGATTTAGTAGAACACTCTAAAGAAATAAAAAATATTGAATGGGATTCATCTGCAGCCGAAAAAAATGGTTATGAAGATTATATGTTAAAAGAAATTTTTGAACAACCAACTGCAATAAGAGAAACAATCGGATCTCGTTTAAAATTAGGTGAACCTTGCAATTTTAGTGATATAAATATTACAAAAGAATATTTATCTACAATAAACAAAATTTTTATAATAGCTTGTGGTACAGCAATGCACGCTGGTTTAACAGGGAAAAAATTTATCGAAAATCTTTGTAATATCCCAGTAGAAGTTGATATTGCATCTGAATTTAGATATAGAAATCCTATAATAGATGAGAAAACTTTATGTATTTTTATTAGCCAATCTGGAGAAACTGCAGATACAATTGCTGCTTTAAAATTATCAAAATCAAAAGGAGCAAAAACACTAGCTGTATCAAATGTTATAGGAAGTTCAATAACAAGAGAGGCCGATTATACAATTTATACACATGCAGGTCCAGAAATTGCAGTTGCTTCTACTAAAGCTTACACTTCACAAGTTGTACTTTTAGGAATTTTAGCTATATATTTCGCAGAAATTTTAGAAAGTACCGATTCTGAAACATTGGAAAATTTGAAAAAAGATATATTTGATTTACCAAAGAAAATTGAAACATCTTTAAAGACTAGTGATGAAGTAAAAAAATTCGCTAAAAAGATTTCAAAAGAAAAAGATGTATTTTTCATTGGTAGAGGAAGCGATTACAATGTTGCTTTAGAGGGCTCTTTAAAATTAAAAGAAATTTCATATATTCATTCAGAAGCATATGCATCTGGAGAATTAAAGCACGGACCTATTGCTTTAATCGAAAAAGGAATTACTGTAATTAGTATTTTAACAGATAAAAATTTGTTAGAAAAATCTATAAGCAATATTGAAGAAGTTATCACCCGTGGTGCTAAAACATTTATTGTAACAAATCAAGATATAGAAAATTCTAATTTTGACAATGTTGTAAAAATAGAAGATACAAATCCGCTTCTATCCCCTATTCTTTCTGTAATACCTTTGCAATTACTTGCATATTATATTTCAAAAGATAAAGGATTAGATGTTGATAAACCTCGTAATTTAGCTAAGTCGGTTACAGTTGAATAATAAAAAAAGAAACTGATTTTATCAGTTTCTTTTTTTATTCTTTAACATAATCAATTTGTACTCCAACTTCAACTACTTTTTTCATAATTTTTCTCTCCTTTTTTTCTTACAAGTACTTGATTTAAAATACTAATATATATTTATTCTTTTATTGTTTTTTTCGAAAAACAAAATATTATTGCTAAAATTTCTACAATTATTTCTAATAAAAATGCCATAAAAAATATAACTATGTTGATTACACCTTCGTTCATAGCATATAGTGCTGATACACATAAAAAAATTATATATGCTATACTTGGAATGACTATAGCTATTCCAGAAAATATAGCTTTTCCAACATTTTTTCTTACGCAATTTAATGTTAAAGATATAATACTTGTTATTAATGTTATTAACACAATAATAATATTATATACAATTATTTCATGCATGATGTATGCTATTCTTCCATTTTTTTCCGTTGAATATTTTCTCTCATAATCTTCTTTTGGTGTAGGTTGCTTTTCTTTTATATCTAATAAGTTTTGGACTTGCTCTTCTTCATTTATAATATTTGCATTTACTTTTATTGATAATCCAATTATAATGAACAAACTTACTATTACTACAATAAAAACTTTCATAAATTTTTTTCCCATAATAACCTCCAATTTTAACACTTTTTTCTAGTACACTTTTTATAATTTTACCAACAATTTTATCTAATTTTTTTCACATTCATGTCTTTTAATATAACTTCTGATATATTCCATAATCCCTTATTATTTTTCTTACATAATTATTGGTTTCTTTGTATGGTATATTTTCTATGTCTGAGCCGTCTTTTTTTATTGTGCCTTCTTGTATCCATTTATCTACTGTGCCTATTCCTGCATTGTATGCTGCTACTGCTAGGTAATAGTTTCCATCGTATTTTTGTAATAATTCTGATAAATATTTTGTTCCTATTTTTATATTTGTTTTGGCATCAAATAGCATGTTTGATTCAAATGTTGTATCTGTTATTATATTGCTTGCAACTTCGTCTGCTGTTGAGTCCATTAATTGCATTAATCCTTTCGCATTACTGTTTGACACTACATCTTCTTTAAAATTACTTTCTGCTTTTATTACTGCATATACTAATAATGGGTCTACATCATATTCTTTTGAATAGTCTGTTACATATTCTGAATATGTTTTGGGGTAGATTTTTTTCATTATCTTTTCTGGAACATTAAATATTTTTACTGTACCTATATATGTTACCAAAATTATTAATATAGTAATAATAATTGCTTTAAGTGCTTTTGGCATACTATCTTCCCTTTCTTTTGTTTATTTTAAGTCGTACCAATTATGTGCACATGATACTTCTACTTCTAGTGGTACACTTAATTTTATTGCATTTTCCATGCATTGTTTTAATATTTCTTCAACTTTTTTACATTCTTCTTCTTTACATTCTATCATTAATTCGTCATGTATTTGAAGAACTATTTTTGCATCTAATTTTTGATTTTTTAGCTCTTTATATAAATTCACCATTGCAATTTTCATTATATCTGCTGCAGTTCCTTGTATTGGTGTATTCATTGCTGCTCTTGCTCCAAATTGTCTTACCATATAATTATTAGAGCTTAGCTCTGGTATATATCTTCTTCTATTAAATAAAGTTTCTACATATCCATCTTTTTTTGCTTGTTCTACAATATCTTTCATAAATTTATCTATTCCATTATATTTTTCAAGATATTGCTCTATATAATTTTTAGCTTCTTTTTTTGATATTCCTAATTGTTCTGATAATCCAAAATCACTTATTCCATAAACGATTCCAAAATTTACAGCTTTTGCAGAACTTCTTTGCTCTTTTGTTACCTCTTCTATTGGAATATTTAATACTTTTGAAGCTGCTTGTTTGTGTATATCTTCCTCATTTAAAAATGCATGAACCATATTTTCGTCTTGAGAAATATGTGCTAATACTCTTAATTCAATTTGAGAATAATCAGCATCTACATATATATATCCTTGTTTTGGTTTAAAAACTTTTCTTAATTGTTTTCCCAAATCTAATCTTGTTGGTATATTTTGTAAATTTGGCTCTGTACTACTTATTCTTCCAGTAGCAGTTATTGTTTGATGAAAATATGAATGTATTCTTCCAGTTTTTTCATTTATATATGGAAGTAAACCTTCTACATATGTTGAATTTAATTTTGTTAAACTTCTATATTCAAGAATTTTTTCTATTATAGGATGTTTGTTTTTTAATTTTTCTAATATATCAACATCTGTTGAATATCCAGTTTTTGTTTTTTTAATCACTGGTAATTGTAGCTTTTCAAACAAAATTACACCTAACTGTTTTGTAGAATTAATATTGAAATCTTCTCCTGCTAAACTGTGAATTTCTTCTGTTAGCTCATTTAATCTTAATTTTAATTTATCTCCAATTTCAATTAGTTCCTCTTTATCTGCATATAATCCATTAAATTGCATTTCTGCTAATACTTGTAATAGTGGCATTTCTATATTATTAAATAAATCAACACTATTGTATTCTTCTAGTTTTTTCATTGTTTTTTCATATAAATTTCCAATTACATATGCATACATTGAAATTTCATATTTTTCATTATCATTTTCTTCTACAGAATCAAAAAAGTTCATTTGTCCACTTACAGTATCTTTATTCTCATTTTCTTTTTCAATAAATTCGTTAATATCGATTCCTAAATATTCCATTGACAAATCATTTAATTTATATTTATTTGTTGGATTTATATCATATGCAGAAATTTCTGCATCATAATAAATATTTTCTGGATTTATTCCAAGCTCTTTTAGTAAAACATAGTCTTCAACTAATTTATAGCCATATTTTTTTATTGATGTACTTTCAAATATCTTTTTAAAATACTTAACCAAATTTTCAGAATTTATTTTACAATAATAAACAATTCCTTCTTTTTTATTATATATACTAATAGATTTTACAGTCTTTTTTATTATATTTTTACTATCTTTGTCATCATTTTTATATAAATAATATATCAATTCTTCTTGTTTTTTTATAATATCAGCAATTTTATTTAAATCAACATTTTCTTCAATTTTAAATAAATCTGTTAAATCTTTTACTGATGTTTCCTCTCCTGATAATTCAAATCTATCTATATATCTTTTAAAATTTAGCTCTTTAAAAATACTATATACTTCTTCTTTATTCCATTCTTTAATTTTTAAGTCTTCAACTGAAATATCATCAATTGGAACATTTACATTTATTGTTCCTAAAGTTCTTGATAATAGAGCTAAATCTTTATTTTGTATTAAATTTTCTTTTAATTTTCCTTTAATTGTTTTTGCTTCATCTTTTTCAAGCAAATCATATAAATTATCAATTGTTTTATATTCCTTTATTAATTTGTATGCTGTTTTTTCACCAACACCTGGAACACCTGGTATATTATCTGAAGAATCTCCCATTAAACCTTTTACTTCAATTAATTGTTTTGGTACTACTTCATATGTGCTTATTACTTTTTCTTTATCAAAATCTTCAATTTCTGTTTTTCCACCTTTTGTTCGTGGAATATGAATTGTTACTTTATCTGTTGCAAGTTGAAATGTATCTCTATCTCCAGAAAGAATTGTTACATCAAGTCCAGCTTCTTCTCCTAATCTTGCAAATGTTCCTAATATGTCATCACCCTCGTAGCCTTCTTTTTCAATTATTGTTATATTCATTTTTCTTAGAATATCTTTTATAATTGGCATTTGTGCAGCAAGTTCATTTGGCATCCCTTTACGATTAGCTTTATATCCTTCATACATTTTGTGTCTTGCTGTTGGAGCTTTTAAATCAAATGTTACAGCCATATGATCTGGTGATAAATCCTCCTGTGCCTTAAACATTATTGCTAAAAATCCATATACAGCATTTGTATATGTTCCATCTTTTGTTGTAAGCATTTTACTTCCCATTATTCCATAAAATGCTCTATTTAATATGCTGTTTCCATCTATCAGTAACAATCTACTCATTATTAATCTTCTTCCTTTCTTATCATTGGCTACATTGTAATTTTTTTAGTTATCTTTATAAACTATTTTAATAATTCACTTTGCCATATTGCATTAATGTATTCCTTATCATCTAAATGCATTAAATCCACTAATGTTCCAGATTTGTTTATTTTTGCTAGTTTTTCTACTATATCATCTATTTTTAAATGAGCTCCACCAAATCTTGATACATCAACATATAATTCATCTATTTTTTCATTTTCAATATGTGGTAAAAATGGATTCAATGTATTTGTATCTCCAGTATAAATTATATTTTTATCTTTTACTTTTAATTTAAATCCATAAGCATCTAAATACTGCACATGATTTGTTTTTATAAAAGTTATATTTTCAGATTCAGTTTTTATTTCATATGATTCTTTTGGTGTTCCTGTTATTTCTAAGTAATCTCGTATTCTTTCACATTTACTGTATATTGTTACTTTTTTATTATATATGAACCATAAATACAATATTATTTGACTTAAAGAACCTGCATGATCATTATGTAAGTGTGTTATTATTATTTCTATATTTGAATATTTATTAAAATCAAATTTATTTTTTAATTGTTCAAAAACTGTGAATCCACAATCGATTATTATTAATTTATTGTTATCTTCTATATATGCTGAGTTATTGTGCTCTCCAAACCCAGAATCTTTTCCTAAAAAAGTTAATGTTTTTTCTTCCATTTCTAAAATCCTTTCTGAAATTTATAATTTCAAAATGCCTCTTTTTGATTTTATTAGTATTTTACTATATGTTTTAAAATTTATCAAGATTAATAATTTTTTATATGTATAATACAGATTTGCTGTAAGATTGACATAATGTTGTTTTTGTGTTACCATATACTTATACACTAATTTTTTTTAGGCGAAAAAACAGGAGGTTTCAACTATGAAAAAACAGCAACTTTTCGTTTCTAACTACACGAGACAGGAGATTGATAATCTCCAAGACTTTATGTCATGCAAGGAATTTGAAGAGCGGAGAAATCTTTTCTTCAAGATCGCAGACCTGTTCGACGAAAATGAAATTGTTTGGGCGCTTGGATGCTCATCAAATTTATTTTTCCGTGGAATTGTAGATGATTTCAACGACTATGATATCATAGTTGAAAAATCATCAGTTGATAGTGCGATTAATTTACTATCACTTCTTGGTGGTAATATACTGGAAACCGGATGCAACGATTGTTGTAAATCCGACAGTTATTGTCATTTCAGGTTTGGAGTATGCGATGTTGATTTGATTTCAGGATTTCGTATAAAGACATTTGGAACAGTATTCTATTATGACTTCAACCCTAGCGAAATTGAGGTCCTAAATCTGGAATATCTTTCTGTTCCGGTTGTACCTGCTGAAACATTATTTGTATTATATGCAATGATGGAAGGCTGGCAAAGAAGACGACGTTACAAACGTGAACTTCTATTCAAATACTTGACAGAGAACTTGCATCAACCTCAAATTCTGAAAAGAGCCAAAAACAGTTACAATTTACCAGAGTGGCTGAATGCTTTTATTGACAAATTAGTCTAAGGAGGTGTCAATCATGGGATGGAGACTCGTAATAAAGCTCCTCAAACTGACTACATTAGTTGTGGCTGTTTGCGGAACGATCATATGCATCACCTTGCATGTGCATGGTCTGATATAGGCTAATCACACTGCGCATTCCTATCTCGAAACGGCTTGGACTTCTGTCTGAGTCGTTTTTTTATATAATTTTTTAATATAAATATGAATAATAAAAATCACTTTTTATAAATTTTACCACTTAGCTACTTGTAATCAATCTTTTAATGTGTTACACTAAGCATAGCTTTTGAAAAAGCTAAACAAATTTAATTATTAAGTAGACTATTTCCTTCAAATTATTTTATTATTAAAGGTTCAATGTGTCAAAAGATTGTTAAATGATATTTTTGGAGAAGGAGGTACTCTACTATGGCAGATAAAACATTAGTATGCAAAGATTGTGGTGCTGATTTTGTTTTCACAGAAGGTGAACAACAATTTTATGCTGAAAAAGGTTTTGATAACGAACCACAAAGATGCCCAGATTGCAGAAAAGCAAGAAAAGCAGCAAGAAGAAATTTTAATCAAAATTAATTAATAAAGACTCACGATTATTCGTGAGTCTTTATTAATTATCTTTTTATTCCTCTATACTAACCCTATCGCTACCAGCAATTTCCTTAAATTCATTATATATTCGTTCATTTATAAAAATTCCGCCAGACATAACAGATGTATCTCCATTTATTATTTTTACAGCAATATTATTTCTATCTCCTGCAAAAAATTTTATTGCTCCTCTTAATTTTTCTTTTTGCTCTTCAGATATATCTGTAATATCTATTTTTAAAATTCTAGAGCTTTTACTTCCAAACTTAGTAATTTTATTTGCAACAATTTTTGTATCTTCATCTTCTCTTATGCTTAATCGTCCTTCACACATAACGATGTTATCTTCTATTAAAACATCTGAACTATTCATATAACAATTTTCAAAAACTATTACTTCACAAGATCCATACAAATCTTCAATAGTTACAAAAGCCATTAATTTATTTGTTTTTGTATACTTTTTCTTTATAGAACTTATTATTCCGGCAAATTTTACATTTTGTCCATCTTTATATATTACTTTTCCTGTTTCTTGCTCTTCTTCTTTTGCTTCTCTCATTTGCAATGTATTTATATTTGTTTGAACTTCTATTTCATGTCTTAATGATTCTAATGGATGTCCTGTTATATATAATCCTAACATTTCTTTTTCCATTGCTAATAATTCTTTTTCTGAAAATTCATCTAAAATTGTATAATTGTATTTTATTTTTTCAAGTTCATCATCATTTTCTCCACCCATATCGAACATAGTTATTTGTCCTTTTAAACTACGTTTAGAAGATGTATTTATACTGTCAACTATGTCTTCATATGATGCAAGTAAAGTTGCTCTTGTTTGATTAAACTCATCCATTGCTCCTGATTTTATTAAACTTTCAATACATTTTTTATTTACAGAATCATTTTGCATTCTTTCACAAAAATCTGCCAAATCTTTAAATGGTCCTTGCTCTTCCCTATTTTTTACAATTGCTTCTAATACTGGAATTCCAACATTTTTTATACTTCCTAAACCAAATCTTATTTTACCATCTTCTACAGTGAATTTTGTAAAGCTTTTGTTTATTTCTGGTTTTAAAATTTGTATATTCATTCTTTTACATTCATCAATGTATAGTGGAACTTTATCTAAATTTCCTAAAAAGCTATTTAATGTTGCAGCCATAAATTCTGCTGGATAATATGCTTTTAAATATGCTGTTCTGTATGATACTACTGCATATGCTGCTGCATGTGATTTGTTAAATGCATATTTTGCAAACTCTGCCATTTCATCAAATATTTTATTTGCTGATTGCTCATCAATTCCATTTCTAACACAACCTGGAATTATAATGTTTCCATTTTCATCTGTTTGTCCATGTATAAAATACTCACGCTCTTTTGCCATTACATCTAACTTTTTCTTACCCATTGCACGTCTAACTAAATCAGCTCTACCAAGTGAATATCCAGCTAAGTCTCTAACAATTTGCATAACTTGTTCTTGATAAACCATACATCCGTATGTAACTTTAAGTATAGGCTTTAAAGCTGGATGTGTATATATAGCATGTTCAGGATCTTTTTTATTTGCTATATATCTTGGAATTTGATCCATTGGACCAGGACGATACAGCGAAACACCAGCTACTATATCTTCTAAACAATCTGGTTTTAATTCTTTCATAAAGTTAGTAATTCCTTGGCTTTCAAATTGGAATATTCCAACTGTATCACCATCTTGCCATAGTTTATAAACTTTTGGATCACTCATATCTTTATCATATTCAACATCGATACCTCTGTTTTGTTTAACAAGATTTATAGTATCTTGAATTACAGTTAATGTTCTTAAACCCAAAAAGTCCATTTTTAAAAGTCCAAGCTCTTCTAATGTTGTCATAATATATTGTGTTGAAATTAAATTATCTCTAACATATAGTGGAACATATGTATCTACTGGATCTTTTGTTATTACTATTCCACAAGCATGTGTTGAAGCCTGTCTAGGTAATCCCTCTAGTCCCATTGCTATATCTAACAATTTTTTTACTGATTCATCATTCTCATATAAGTCATTTAGCTCTCTATTTTGCTCTAATGCTTTTTTTATTGTAATATGAACTTCGTTTGGTATCATTTTAGCCAATTTGTCTGTTTCAGCATATGACACATCTAATGCTCTTCCAACGTCTCTTATAACCATTCTTGCAGACATTGTTCCAAATGTTATAATTTGAGAAACATGATCATGACCATATTTTCTTGCAACATAATCTATAACTTCTTGTCGTCTTTCATAACAAAAATCAACATCAAAATCAGGCATACTTATTCTTTCTGGATTTAAAAATCTTTCAAAAATTAAACTGTATTTTATTGGATCTATATCTGTTATTCCAATTGCATATGCAACTATTGAGCCGGCACCAGATCCACGGCCTGGACCAACTGGAATTCCTTGTGATTTTGCCCAGTTTATGTAGTCCCAAACTATTAAGAAATAATCTACATATCCCATTGTTTTAATTACAGATAATTCATATTCTTCTCTTTCTTGAATTTCTTTTGGAATGCTATCTCCATATCGCTTTTGCATTCCGTCTTTGCTTAATTTTCTTAAATAATCATAATGTGTTTCAAATTCTGGTGGTACATCATAATTTGGCAATATTGTATTACCAAATTCAAATTCTACATTACATTTTTCTGCTATTTTTACTGTATTTTCTAGTGCTTGTGGTACATTTGCAAAATATTCTTCCATTTCTTCTGGAGATTTTATATAAAAATCATTTGTTGAAAAAGACATTCTGTCACTGTCTGTCATTCTTTTTCCTGTTTGTACGCAAAGTAATACTTCATGATTATAGTAATCTTCTTTTTTTAAGTAATGTGCATCATTTGTTGCAACTATTGGTATATTTAATTTTCGTGACAATGCTATTAGTTTTTGGTTAACTAATGCTTGCTCTCTTAAACTATTGGCTTGTATTTCTAAATAATAATCTTCTCCAAATAGATTTTTAAACCATAGTGCTGTTTCTTCTGCTTTTTCCATATCATTTTTCAATATGGCTTGTGGTAGTTCTCCTGCTAAGCAAGCACTACAGCAAATTAGATCTTCGTGGTATTTTTCTAATATTTCTTTATCTATTCTTGGCTTGTAGTAATATCCATCTATGAATCCTAATGATACTAGTTTTGATAAATTTTTATATCCATTATTATTTTTGGCTAGTAGTATTAAATGATTGTATTTGTTGTCGATTCCCGCTTCTTTGTCAAATCTTGTTCGTGGTGCTACATATACTTCGCATCCGATTATTGGTTTTACACCATTTGCTTTACATGCTTTATAAAAATCGATAACACCAAACATTACGCCGTGGTCTGTTATTGCTATTGAATCCATGCCGAGCTCTTTTGCTCTTACTGGTAAATCTTTTATTCTGTTTGCGCCATCTAATAAACTGAATTCGCTGTGCACATGTAAATGAACAAATTTTGACATTTAAATTTCCTCCGTTTCCTTTTATTGTTGTATTTTATCACCTTGTGGGGATATTTTCAATATTATGCTTGTATTTTTTGTTGTTACAATTATGGGCCGTTCCGAAGATATTATAGTATAAAAATTCCATTCCTTACTGGTGCGCCTTTTCTTGACTAGTGTGAATTGCTGTGTACCCCCGCTATTGGGTGTACAAAATTTATAATATTCGACAGCTTCCAAACTTAAGATAGCTGTTCGAACGAATGTGAGTTACAGATATCTTATGCAAAGCTCGCGTCATGGAATTTTTATACTATAATATCTTCTTCACTACTCTACTATTTCTAATTTTTTGATTTTTTTTATGATTTATTATCTATATTTTTTGTTTTTTTATTTAGTGAATTTATTTATTGATTTTATTGGTTTGTATATATATAATGTTTTTAGAATTATTAATTAGTATAATGACTTTTTTGAAAGGTTTTGGTGGGTATGAAGTTGTTGAGGAAGATTTTGTTGGTCGTTTTTATTGTTGTTTTAGTGGGTTGTGTTTTTGTTGGATTGATGGGGTATAATTTGTATAATAGTGCTGTTAGTAGGATTTCTTTGAGGGATAAGGTTGAAGAGGTTCGTGGTGATGAGAATTTTGTTTGTTTTTCTGATTTGCCTGATGATTTGGTGAATGCTACTATTGCGGTTGAGGATCATAGATTTAGAGAGCATGGGTCGATTGATTTGATTTCTATTGGTAGGGCGATGAGTGCTAATATTAAGGCTAAAGATGCTGTTGAGGGTGGTAGTACTATTACTCAGCAGGTTGCTAAGAATTTGTATTTTATGACTGAGAAGGAAAATATTTCGAGAAAGTCTGCTGAGTTAATTTTGAGTTATTATTTGGAGAAAAATTATTCTAAAGATGAGATTTTTGAGTTGTATGTTAATACTATTTATTATGGGAATGGGTATTATGGAATTAAGGAGGCGTCAAATGGATATTTAAATAAGGAACCTAAAGATTTGACTTTGGATGAGGCAACTATGCTTGCTGGAATTCCTAATGCCCCTAGTGTTTATGCTCCTACTGCTAATATGGATTTATGTAAGAAGAGACAGGCTAAAGTTATACGCTCTATGGTGAAATATGGATATATTTCTCAAGATGAGGCTGATAAAATTAAGCTTGGTTTGTAGAAATTTTATTTTATAGCTAATAAAAACCACCAAATAACTTGAATATTGTTATTTGATGGTTTTTATTGTTTGTTTTACTATTAATTAAATTATGTATTACAAATATCATTAGTATATGCTACTTACTAACAATATCACCGATACTATTAGTAATACAGAAGATATAATTAAACTTATTATATATGGTTTTGCTTTTTTGGCATTTTGGGAGATATTATCTTTTTCGTTATTATTTTTATTTTTGGCATTTTTTATAGTGAATACTAAACTAATTACAAATCCGTATTGCAAAGACAATTGATAATACTATAGCTGTTATGCACATATAATTTACTTCTGGCACTTTCGGAGATACTTGTGTTAGTCCTCCAACAATGTCAGCTTTACTATCTACTACTGTATTTTCAGTTGCATATGCAGTATTTTTTAATATTAGTCCTAATGCAAATGATGTAATCCCTATCTTGGACCATTTACTTGGTATACATTTTTTTAATTTTTTGCTTTTAACTTGTCCCATTTTTGGATATTCTTTTTTTACTTCTTCTTTTACGCTTCTTAATTCCATAAAATCATCCCCTATCATTAATATATTGATTAATTATATTATAGCTCTTATTGTAATATTTTTGCAAAAATAGTTTAGATTTGTTTTTGTATAATCGTTCTGCCATTTTGTCTACTAGTTCAATTGTTAGTCTTTCTGTTTCACAAACAAGTGGTGATACTTCGTTTATATCTTTTGTTATCATGTAATTTTTACATGCACATGTATGTTTGCATCGTTTATTTATAGCGCAATTTTTGCATATATCATTTTCTTGTTTTGATTCTTTAATTAATTTTGCTCTTGCTTCAAAATCAATTCCTTTTTCGTAATTTCCTATTATGTATTTGTCATTTCCAACAAATTGTACACATGGATAAAAATTTCCATCTGTTCCAACATTTACATGTCTTATTCCTAGCTGACAATCTTTGTTACAATTATAATTGTCTTTTATATATGTGTTCACTTTTTCATCTATTAATGGTATGTTTATATCTTCTTCATTCATTATTTTTTCTTCATAGAAATTTATTAGTTTACTATATTGATCTTTTATTATAATTAAATCCTCATCTTTCCAATTTTGTGTATAATCAAATAGTAAATTTATGTATCTGAAACCTATATTATACAAATATTTAACACTTTCTGTTAAATACTTTAAATTATTTTTAGTAATTACTGCCATTGCTATTGTTGTTTTTACTGCATTTAACATTTTTTTTGCATTTTTTTCTACTATATCAAATGTTTCTTTACCATCAGCTGTTATTCTATTTAAATTTTGAACTAATTTACCTCCATCAATACTATATGCAACAGTAAATTCATTTTCTTTTATTAAATTTATCATATCGTCATCTAGCAATGTACCATTTGTGGTAATTCCGTATTTAAATTTCGTTTTACATTTTTTGCTTTCTATGTATTTTATTGTGTCTTTTATTATCTGCTTTTTTAATAATGGTTCTCCACCATAAAAATATATACTAGCATATTTACTTTTTTGTTTTATTTCGTTGTCTATTATTTTTGTTATATTGTCAAATGAAATTTCTCTTACAGATTTATTTTCATAACAATATTTACATTTTAAATTACATGCATCTGTTAGGTGTATTATATATTGCATATTTTATATCACATCCCCCTTTCTTACTAATATTATTTCTATGCCAATTTACAGCTCTGCTGTATCTAAATCTACATTTTTATATCTTTTTCCATTATTTCTGCAAATCATTATTATTGAAATTATTATATCTAGAATTAGTACACACAATGTTGGAATATATGATGACAATCTATAACCAAATCCAAGTAAAATACTACTTAACAAAATAACACTACTTGATAAATTCATTATACTTGATATATAATTCAAAGCTCTTTTACCTTTTTTACTAAAAACTGCTGTAATTTGAAGAACAATACAAACAAAAGACACTAGAGCTCTTAGTTCTATTGGAAGTATTACTGTAAACCAAATAATAATATCTTCCACAAATTTAGCAAAGCTTGAAATAATCCACACAAATGGATCTTGCGCTGAAGTATCTATATTAGAAAGACCCACATCACCAATTTTAAATAATACTATATAATATGCTATTGCCATTAATACAAAATATATCAAAATTCTTAGTTCTCTATTTTTTAAAGAAATTTTTTTCATAAAACACATCTCCCTTCCTTTTATATAGGATAACATACCGATTTTTTTTACTCAATAGTTTGATGATTTTTTATGTAGAAAATTTACACATACAACTATTGTATCTTTTAATTTTTTTGTTATAATTTAATTACAAATACATAGTATGTTTGCTATATAAATATAAAAATATATTATTGGAGGAAAATATGGAAGAAGAAGAAAAAAATAAAGGAAAACAATATAACATTTTATGTACTGTAAGTTTTATAATAGTTCTTGAAATAGCCTTGCTAAAAATACTTGATTTATTTGGTATTATAATAATAAGCAAATTTGGATTTGATTTGATTTCATACAGTTGTATAACAGCATTTGTATTCAGTATTGTTGGATTAATAAAATTTAATTCAAATAAATCCAAAGGCAAATGGATGGGAATTATAGGAATTGCTCTTAGCCTTGGTCTTTTTTTATCTGATATGGAGATATCATATTTTCTTATTTTAGAAATTATTATTATATTCATTTTTCTTATTCACTTTATTTTTAAAAAGATATTTAACAAAAAATAATTTATAATTAAAAAATATATGAAACTAATATTTAAGAATTTAAGATAAAAAAATATACATTCATTAATATGAATGTATATTTTTTATTTATTATTCAGCTTTTGGAGCTTCTTCAGCCTTTACTTCTTCAGTAGCTGGAGCTTCAACTTTTGCTTCTTCAACAGCTGGTGTTACTACTTCTTCAGCTACAGGAGCTTCTTCTGTTTCTGCACCTTTGATAACTATTTCTTTAGTTTCAATTCTTGCTCCTATATTTTCCTTAGTTTTAGCAGCTTTACCTACTCTGTCTCTTAGGTAGTATAATTTAGCACGTCTTGCCTTACCTACTCTAACTACTTCAATTTTTTCTACCATTGGTGAGTGAATTAAGAATGTTTTTTCAACTCCACATCCGTAAGCTACTCTTCTTACTGTAAATGTAGCATTTAATCCTCCACCTTGTTTTTTAATTATTATTCCTTCGAATACTTGGATTCTTTCTCTATTACCTTCCTTAATTCTTTGGTGTACTCTTATTGTATCACCAACTTTAAGGTCTGGAATCGCATTTTTCATTTGCTCATGTTCAATTGATTTTATGATATCCATCGATATTCTCCTTTCTTTATTTTGACTTTTCGTCTTATAATTTTATAAAAAATACTTTATTTTCTTTTTAATATTAATTTTTATTTAATACCTAAATTTTTTTTATCTTCATAAGATAATTCAACATCCTTTAAAAGTTCTGGCCTTTTTTTATATGTATTTTTTAAAGATTCAGCTCTTCTCCATTTATTTATATTTTCATGATGCCCAGACTTTAATATTTCTGGAACTTGCACACCATTAAAAACTTCTGGTCTTGTATATTGTGGGTATTCTAATAAATTATTTGAAAATGATTCTTCGTTTGTAGATTCACTGCTAATTACGCCTTCTATATATCTGCTAACAGAATCAATTAATACCATTGCAGGTATTTCTCCTCCTGTCAAAACATAATCACCTATAGAAATTTCTTCATCAACAATTTCATCTATAACACGTTGATCAATTCCTTCATAATGTCCACATAACAATATTAAGTGCTGCTCTTTACTAAGGCTTTTTACTTTTTCTTGATTTAATACTTTTCCTTGTGGAGACATATATATAACTTTTGCATTTTCATCTTTTACAGATTGATATGCATCATATACAACATCTGGTTTTATAACCATTCCAGCTCCTCCACCATATGGAGTATCATCTACTTTTTTATGTTTATCTTTTGAAAAATCTCTAATGTTTATTAAATTAATATTTATTAAATCTTTTTCAATTGCTCTTCCTAAAATGCTTTCATTTAAACAATTAAACATTTCTGGAAAAAGTGTTAAAACATCAAATTTCATTTTTTCCTCCATTTATTATATTAAACCTTTTAATAAATGAACTGTTACTTTTTGATTTTCAATATCAATATCTAATATAACTTCTTTGATTGATGGTAAAAGTATTTGCTTTCCAAGTTCATCTTTTACAACATATATATCTTGTGCTCCACTATTGTATATATCATCAACTTTCCCTAAATAGTCACCAGTATCTGTATACACATCTGAGCCTAATATATCAGCTATAAAATATGTTCCTTCTTCAAGCTCTCTTGCATCTTTTCTATGAATTTTTATATAGCAACCTTTATATTTTTCTGCCATAGTCATATCATCAATGCCTTCCAATTTCAAAAGTACCATATTTTTTTGATATTTTACTTCTTCAATTTTCATTTCAATCATATCTTTATTTTTAATAACTAAAATTGATTCTAGTTCTTCAAATCTTTCTAAATCATCAGTGAAAGGCTTTACTTTAACAAATCCCTTTACACCAAATGTATTTACAATTTGACCTATTTCAAAATATTCTTGCATTTTTACCTCTTAATCTACGAATTCTATATTTGCTCTCTTGCCTTCTTTGGCAGATACAGATTTCATAACAGTTCTTATTGATTTTGCTACTTTTCCTTGTTTTCCAATAACCTTTCCCATATCTTCTTTAGAAACTTTTACTTTATAATCAACATTTTTGTTGTTTATAATTTCTTCAATTGATACTTCATCTTTATTGTCAACAAGATTAGTAATTATAAGTTCTAAAATTTCTTTCATAATTTTTACTCCTTTCCAGGATTAAAATTAGTTAGCTTTTTCTATTAAAGCTTTTACTGTGTCTGTTGGTTTAGCACCATTTTTGATCCATTCTGCAACTTTTTCTTTGTCTAATACTATTGTTGCTGGGTCTGTCATTGGATTGTATGATCCTATTTTTTCGATGATTCTTCCATCTCTTGGAGATCTTGAATCTGCAACTACTATATGATAGAATGGAGCTTTTTTAGCACCTTGTCTTTGTAATCTTATTTTTACCATCTTGTTTTCACCTCCTTAAAATTTCAAATCTTTAAATGCATCTTTATCAATGCCTTTAAGATTTCTCATAACATTTTTCATACCTTTTTCAGATTTCATTTGTTTCATCATTTTTTGTGTCATTTCAAATGACTTCATAAATTTATTTAATTGTTCAACTGTTGTTCCACTACCTTTTGCAATTCTTAATCTACGTTGTCCATTTAATATTTTAGGATTTCTTCTTTCCTCTTTGGTCATAGAACAAATCATTGATTCAATTCGTAAAAATTCTTTATCATCTACTTGAATATCCTTCATTTTACTTCCTAATCCAGGTATCATTTTTAGGATAGATGAAAAAGATCCCATCTTTTTTATTTGTCTCAATTGTGCTAAATAGTCATCCATGTCAAATCTATTTTTTCTTAATTGAGCTTCTAACTTTTCAGCTTCTTCTTCTGTTATTGCTTCTTCAGCTTTTTCTATTATTGAAAGAACATCTCCCATTCCTAAAATTCTTGATGCCATTCTATCTGGATGGAATTGCTCTATATCATTCATTTTTTCACCAGTTGCAATATATTTAATTGGTCTTCCAGTTACTTTTTTTACAGATAATGCTGCACCACCACGAGTGTCACCATCTAATTTAGTAAGTACTATTCCATCAATTCCAACTGCATCTTTAAAACTTTCTGCAACATTTACGGCTTCTTGACCTGTCATACTATCTACAACTAATAATATTTCGTGTGGTTTTACTGCTGATTTTAAATTTTTAAGCTCTTCCATAAGTACTTCATCAATTTGAAGTCTACCAGCTGTGTCTATTATTATTACATCATTTAGCTTACTTATTGCTTGCTCAATTGCTTGTTTTGAAATTTTTACAACATCTTGTGAATTTTCATTTGCATATACTGGTATATTTAATTGAGCTCCTAATACTTGCAATTGTTTTATAGCAGCTGGTCTGTATACATCGCAAGCTACTAATAATGGCTTTTTACCATTTTTTCTTAATATATTTGCAAGCTTTGCTGCTGTTGTTGTTTTACCAGATCCTTGTAAACCAACCATCATTATTATTGTTGGAGGATTTGGTGATATATTTATTCTTGCATCTGTTCCTCCTAATAATTCAACAAGTTCATCTTTTACTATTTTAATTACTTGTTGACCTGGTGTTAATGATTTTAGAACATCTTGCCCTAATGCTTTTTCTTGAATTGTGGCAATAAATTCTTTTACAATTTTATAATTAACATCTGCTTCTAGTAATGCTAATTTAACTTCTCTTAACATTTCCTTTAAGTCAGATTCTGTTATACGTGTTTTACCTTTAAACTTTCTAGCTATATTTTGAAATTTTGAAGATAATCCCTCAAATGCCATTTGAAGTTCCTCCTTACATTAAATTAATTGTTCTAGCCTTTTTTGTATGTCTTGTATTTGTTCTTTTTTTAATGTTTTATTTTCTGCATTTTTTAGTTCATTTATTATTAGCTTTATTTCTTTTTCTTGATTTAACATTTTTTTCATAAATGCTAATTTTTCTTCTATTTCAATTAGTTTATTTTTTCCTTTATTTATTACATCATTTACGGCTTGCCTTGTTATATTATTATTTTCTGCTATTTCTGAAAGTGATAAGTCATTGTTGTAATAATCATTTAATAATTCATATTGCTTTTCTGTTAGTAACTTACCATATATTCCGAATAGTATTCCTATTTTTATTTTTTCTTCCATACTTTCGTTTTGCTCCCTTTCTTGAGATTTTTTGATATATCTCAAAAAAATGTAATGCTTATATACTTTACACCTTTTCGGCTGATTTGTCAAGTATTTTCACATTACATTTTCATTTTTTTCATATTTATCAAAAGCATAGTATATTACAACACTTACTACTGTAGAAACATTTATAAAACTATATATTTTTATTTCTTATGTAGTCTCCTTCAAACTCTTCTGCTAATATATCCATTGATATTGTATCATAGTATTTTCCATTTATATATTTGCATTTTCTTCTTCTTCCATACTCTTTGAATCCACATTTTTGATAACATTTTAGGGCTCTTCCATTAAATTCCATTAAATCTAATTTTATGTTTTGTAAATTTAAATATTTAAATCCATATTCTAATATTAATCTAATTGCTTCTGTTCCATATCCTTTACTTCTGTAATTTTTATCACCTATGAAAATTCCTAGTGTTGCAGTTCTATCTATATCATTAAATTCTTCTAGGCAAACAGTTCCAATCATTTTATTATCATCTAATGTTACAATTACAAATGCAGCTCTTTGATTAGCATGCTCATTTAAAAAATCTTTTTCTGCTGATACTGATTGTATTTGTCCACTTCTTCCTACATAATCTGTTGTTTCAAAATCATTCATCCATTCTGTAAAAATTTCATAATCTTCTGTACTTCTTGGTGATAGGTATATTCTATCCCCAACTAACTTTTTAAAATACTTCATAAAAATCCCCTTTCTTTATGTGTATTATTCGAAAAAAAAGCCTTACAAAGTTTCTTATTCGTTTATAATACATCATTAATAAACTATTAAGACTCCTCTGTAAGACTTTACTCACTTCTGTGTAAATAACTGTTGTTATTCTGTACCGCTCACATATTATGTTTAGGTACACTCTTAATATTAATATTTTAACATTTATAATATTAATTTGTCAAATAAAATTATTTGCTTATAACTATCTAGATTATAGAAGTAAAAACGTCCTTGTAGTTGACAAATTTCTTAAAATATTATAAAGTTAGCTTTGGAGGGGAGGTGTATTTATGAAAAAAACAATTTCAAAAATTGGTTTATTAGCATTAATTTTATGTTTAGTATTTTCTTTATCAGGATGTGGATCAAAAGATAATGATTCTAATAAAGATTCAAAAAGTAATTCAAGCGAAAACTCAACTGAATCAACAACTGAATCAAACAAAGAAGATTTAAAAGTTTTCGAATATATGGATAAAATAAAACCAGAAAATACAGTTGAAGAAATCAATTCTATTATAGGATCTGATGGTGAATTAGTTGATGAAAAATATAATAAATATACTTGGAAAATCACAGACGATACAACATTAACAGCAACTTATTATAGCGCTAAAACAGCTACAATTACTATTGATATCGATGACGATTTACTAAAAGATGATAAAACTGATTTATCAGACTCAAGTAATTTAAAAAGCGAAATTAATAGTGCTAATGGTGTTAAATATGAAGATATGGTTTCAAAATTTGGCACTAATGGCTATATGGTAGAAAAAAGATCATCAGGTACTTCATATATGTGGGTAAATAAAGATGGTGGTTATATAAAAGCTAACTTCTCAAATGACTCAGGAAAATGTACATCTTTTTTCGGAAGAGTATAAAAATATGTAAAAAGAACATTGAAAAATATTCAATGTTCTTTTTTATAAATCTAGTTTTATTTCCTTATGGCTTTCTTCATATTTTCTGTATGTTACCCCACAATAATCTAACATTTTTTTCGATACTATATTTCCATCTGTTCCATTATACTTATCTGACTTATATACAATTTCTTTTATTCCACACTGTATTATTGCTTTTGCACATTCATTGCATGGAAATAAATCTACATATATTGTTGCCCCTTCTAAGTTTGAACCTTTATTGTTTAATATAGCATTTAGCTCTGCATGACATACATATGCGTATTTTGTATTCATAAAGTCTCCTTCTCTATCCCAAGGCATATGTTTATCATCATATCCATTTGGAGCCCCATTATATCCTACAGATAATATTTTTTTATCTTTACTTACTATACATGCTCCAACTTGTGTATTTGGATCTTTACTCCTTTGTGCAGATAACATTGCTATTCCCATAAAATAAGCATCCCAACCTATGTAATCTTTCCTTTTTTCTTGCATAATTATTACTCCTTCTTGCTATTTAATTATATCTTATTTTTTAACTAAGTAATATGTATCATTCGTTGTATAATTATATGCTTGTGCATTATTTTCATCTACATATACAAATAATAATTTCATATTAAATTTATCTGTCAAAGTATTTGTTTTATCAACGCCACCACTGATTAAATACGTAGGATTCAATTTTATACAATAAATATTATTAATTCCAACTTTATAATTTGAATTTGACATCACTGTAGTAACTTGCTCTAATGTTATTCCAAGCTCATCCATTGCATCAGTTCCATGCAAAATTTCCATATTTCCTTTATAATAATTATCATTTAAATTACTGGAACTTTCATACCAATAGTATGTATTATCATTATTAAATACATAATAAGATCCTCCTGATGCAGATGATTCCCAGCCTCCCAAGATTCTTTTATTATAATTATTATCTGTTTGTGTAGATACTGTATTGTTTGATGTTTTATCAATACTTTCTGTTATAGACTTTGTCGTATATACTCCACATACCATAGCAACAGCAATTACTATCCCTACTATAAATTTCATATAAAATCCCCCCATTACATTCATAAACTTATAATAATTTCACTAAGTTGATCTTGTAAAATATCATAAATTATTACCATTATTATAAGTACTTTTATGTACATTTGTCAATCCTTAGCAAGTGTTATTATACTAACTTTATTGCATTCTGTTTGTAACAAAATTTTAGCACATTCATTTACTGTACTTCCTGTTGTAAATACATCATCTATTAATAATACATTTTTATTTTTTAAACATATGTCACACTTTTTAAGCCTATATGCATTTTTAACATTTTCTATACGCATATCTTTTGATAATGTACTTTGTGGTTTTATATTTTTTATTTTTTCAATTATATTAGTTTGCAATTGTATAGATTTTATATCTTTAGCTATTCCTTTTGCAATCAACTCACTTTGGTTATAACCTCTTTTTTTCGCTCTTTTTTTATGTATTGGAACAGGTATTAATATATCAAATTTTTTAATATAATTACATACACTTTCTGTTGATAGAATTATTTGAAGAAATGTTCTATATAGATATGATTTATTATTAAATTTATAATCAATTATCTTTTCTCTCACTTCATCTTTATATTCATATATCCACAAATGCTCATCAAAAAACTTATCATCATATTTTTGTATTTTATTCATTTGTCTTTGTTTTAAATACTCATTACAATACTCACATAAATACGAGTTTGTTATTTCCCCACAAAAGCCACAAGCTTGGGGAAAAATAAAATTAAGAGCAGTTTCAATTAGATTTTTTTTCATAAAACCTCCTAAAATTGCCCCCTATATTTTTACATATTTTTTAATTTATATTCTAACCCCGTATTTCTTTTTTTATTATCAGCATTATTAATCATGTATTCTATTACATTTGCATTGCCAACTATTATTAGCATTTTTTTTGCTCTTGTCATTCCTGTATATAGTAAATTTCGTGTTAATAGCATTGGTGCAGCTTGTACTATTGGCATTATTACTACATCAAATTCACTACCTTGTGCTTTATGCACTGTTATTGCATATGCATGTTCTATTTGATCTAGCTCTGAATATTGATACCATGCATATTTTTCATCATCAAATTTTATTTTTACTCTTTTTTCTATATCATCTAATTTTAATATAGTACCAAATTCACCATTAAAAACACCATTACCTGTTTCATATCCATATTTTTCTCTTTCCCAGAAAATATCGTAATTATTTTTTATTTGCATTACTCTATCCCCTGCTCTAAAACTTGCACCTAGATTTTGTCTTTCCAATCCACCTTCTGGCAATGGATTTAAACACTCTTGCAATACCTTATTTAGCTCTTTTGTTCCAAGCATTCCTTTTTTGGTTGGTGTTATAACTTGAATGCTTTTAAAAAACTCATAATTTCCGTATGATTCTAATCTTCCACTACATAAAGATAATATTTGATTTAAAATTTTATCTTGATTATTTTCTTTTATGTAGAAAAAATCTTGATTTAGCTCTTCTGCAGATTCTTGTGGTTTTATAAATGTCTCTCCACTGTTTACTCTGTGAGAATTTATTATTATCTTACTTTTTGCTGCTTGTCTAAAAATTTTATTTAATACAATTGTCTTTATTCTTTTTGAGTTTATTAAATCTGCAAGAACATTTCCTGGTCCTACAGATGGCAACTGATCTACATCTCCAACAAGGACTAATTTTGAACCTTGATATATTGCTTTCACTAAATAATTCATCAAAAATAAATCAACCATAGACATTTCATCAACAATTATTACATCTGCATCTAATGGTGCTACATCAAAATCATTATACTTACTTGTTCGCTCTTCTTCAATTTTACCTATTTCTAACAATCTATGTAGTGTTTTTGCTTCTTCACCTGTTGTTTCAGTCATTCTTTTTGCAGCTCTTCCTGTTGGTGCGCATAATACGGTTTTTCTTTTTTTTGATTTATATAGCTCTAATATAACTTTTATAATTGTTGTTTTACCTGTACCAGGTCCACCTGTAATTATACAAACATTGTTATCATTTACAGCTTCAATAGCTTCTTTTTGTTTATCTGATAATATTAAATCAGTTTTTTGTTCTATTTTTTCTAGCTCATCTTCAAAATCATTTATATGTTTCATATTCCTTGCTTTATCTAGAGTTATTAATTTATTTGCTACATTTTCTTCTGCTTTGTAATATGAATCCAAATAAATCCAATTATTATCTTCTCGCTCTTCAATTACAATTTCACCCTTAGCTTTTAGCTCTATTACAGAATCTTCTATTTCATCATTTTCTACACCTAGAAGAACTTTTATGAATCTATATAATTCATCTTCTAATACAGCACAATGACCATTTGCAGTTGCTTTTGAAATAGCATATTTTATTCCACTTTTAATTCTCTTTTCATTATTATATTCGAAACCTAAATTCATTGCCATTTTGTCAATTAATTTAAAATCTACATTATTTGCAACATCTATTAATATATATGGATTTGCTTCTATTTCTTCAATTGCATTTACACCTAATGTTTTGTATACATTTTGTGCATTTTGAACGCCAATTCCAAATTTTTCTAAAAATCCAACAATTTGCCATAACTCCCAATTTTCATTAAATTGATCTGATATTTCAATTGCCTTATCTTTTGATATTCCTCGTACTTCTGCAAGTCTTGATGGCTCAAATTTTAATACATGTAATGTTTCTTCACCAAACATTTTTGTTATTCTTTTGGCAATTGCTGGACCTATTCCTTTTATCATTCCATTTGATAAATAACGCTCTAAACTTGCCGCTGTTTCTGGCATTAATTTTTCAAATGTTTCTATTTTAAATTGTCTTCCATAGTCAGGATGTGTTACATATTTTCCAATTAATTTTAAATTATCTCCTATTGCTATAAATGGTAAATATCCCACTACTGTTAGTTCTTCCTCTTCAGTATCTAATACTCCTATTGTATATCCGTTTACATCATTTTGGAATATTATTTCTTTTAGTTCACCTTTAATTTCCAATGCTATATTCCTCGTTTCTATATATATGTTTGTAGTTTATCATATGTAGGTAGATAATTCAATAAATTTTAAATATACTGGTTAAATAATTTTTCTAAAATTTTGCATTATATATATTTACTATAATTTTTTACAAAAATTCCAAGTTAATCCGTTATCTATACTTTGAAACTCATATTGATTTTTTCTCCGTTTTTGGTGCTATATGAATTTATTTTCATTTTCAGTATATTATTCTCTGTGTATGGCATACTTTCTGCACCAATATATAATATTCCTGTAACTTCCTCTGGTATATTTATTGTTGCAATTTTAAATGTTTTTCCTCCATCATTTGTTACATACATATGTCTATTCTTTTGTTCCTCTACACTTAGATCTTCATTTTCTATGTAATCATTTATAAAACCTGTATTTTCGTTTATAAAACTATAACCTGCAGCTAAATGAGTTACAAGTATTTCTTCTTTATGGTCTTCAACTACTGGAATATGTGATTCCCATGTTTCTCCACCATCTGTTGATTTTTTTATCTCAATTCCACATTCAGTCATTGCTACATCTATTACATTAACTTCTATTATTGTTCTGTCAAATTCTTTTTTATAAATAATATTGCCTGGAATAACTGATTGCACTTGCTCAGTATCATTGTTATTTATTTCGTCATTCTTCTTTTCTTTTGGTATTCCATCTTTTTTATATATAAGCTTTCCTTCTGAATCATATTCTTCAAAGAGTTCTCCGTTTTCGTCATTAAATATTGTACCTCTATAATATTTTGTTCCAATTGCATCGCTATAGTCTTCAATTATTCTTATTGTTTTATTTCTTATAAAGTAATTTATGTAGTCGTAATATTCAATATCATTTGATAATAATTCATAATGTGTTATTTTTATCATTTTTTTGTTGTCTCTATCAACTAATTCTTCTCTTGGTGAAAATTTAAAATATGCCCATGCTCCCGCAATAGCAAGTAATATCTCAAATGTACAAACACAAGTTGCTATTAAAACTTTCCATTTACTCGTTTTGGTGCTATGACATATCATTTGTATAGTTCCTAAAATAATACCTATAATACTTATAAACATTACTGTAGTATCTATCCATTTCAAAAATATGTAATTGTTAAACTCCAAACAAAACTTAAATATCGCATATATAATTACTAATATTGCTACATAAAATAATATACTCTTAGTTAATTTTTTCATTTTCTTTCCTCTCTTTAACTAAATACTATTCTAAACTATCAAGTTGTTTTTTGCAAGCTTCCCAATCAACTAATTTTATTTCGCTATAATCATTTGAAAATTTTTCTAATATTGACTTCGTATTGTCTACAGAATCTAAATCTGTTACAATTATTTTCTTTAAATATTCTTCTTTTCCGTATAATATTCTAAATATTACAGAACGTAAAAATCCTTCTATTTGATGCTCTTGATTTTTTACTGCTACAATTACAAATATTCCATTTGATTCTATTCTTCTATTTTTTAATGTACTTTTTATTATTTTTAATATATCCCAAAAACCATATAGAGCTAATGTCCATAATATACAATTTAATATGAAATCAATCATATTGTAGCCCCCTTTTGTATATAATATGATTTTATAATCTTTTAGTGATTTACATATAATTTAAAATAATGTATTTGTAATAATTATATAAAAATCTAATTTTACTATTCTTCCGATTTATAATTATTATCTACTTATTTTAATTATTTCATAAAATTCATTTATAATTAATCATTCATAGAGCAAAAAAAAGTTAGATGTTTTAATTTTATCTAACTTTTTTATATGTAAAATTTATATTAAACTAATTTTAATATTGCAACTTCTGCTGCATCTCCTCTACGTTGTCCTTTTCTGATTATACGAGTATAACCACCTTGTCTTCCAACATATTTTGGAGCTATTTCATTGAATAATTTTGTAGCTAAATCTACAGGATTTCCTTCTGTATCTTTTACTTTGTTAAGATTTTTCATCATTGTTCTTCTTGCATTTAATCTTGAAGGCATATCTTTTTGTCTTTTTTCTGTAGTTTCTTCTTTAACTACTTTTAAATATTCATTTCCATTTTTGCTTTTTACTAATTCAGTAACTTTATTACCATTGCTATCTAATTTTGCTTTAACAACTTTGCTATCAACTTCTTCGAAGTTATCTTTTTCTCTTATAGCTAAAGCGATTAATTTTTCAGCCATAGGTTGAACTTCTTTAGCTCTTGCTACAGTAGTTTCAATTTGACCATGTAATAATAAATCTGTTACTTGAGTTTTAAGCATTGCTAATCTTATATCTGTTGTTTTTCCCAATTTTCTATTTATAGCCACTTTAACAAGTCCTCCTTTTTAATCATCTTCTCTGGCAAAGTCTAATCCTAATGCATGTAACTTATTTGTTACTTCATCTAAAGATTTTTTACCTAAATTTCTAACTTTCATCATATCAGCTTCAGTTTTATTTGCTAAATCTTCAACAGTTGCTATATTTGCTCTCTTTAAGCAGTTGAATGATCTTACAGATAATTCTAAATCTTCTATTGACATTTCTAATACTTTTTCTTTTTTAGATTCTTCTTTTTCTACCATTACTTTTGTATTCTTAGTAGCTTCTGATAAATCTATAAATAATTCTAAATGTCCTGTCATTACTTTTGCAGCTAGACTTAATGCTTCATATGGTTTTAAGCTTCCGTCTGTCCAAACTTCAATTGTTAATTTATCATAATCAACCATTTGTCCAACTCTAGTATTTTCTACTGCGTAATTAACTTTTTTAACTGGTGTGTAGATAGAATCTATTGGAAGTAAGCCTAAAGGTTGATCATCCTTTTTATTTTTTTCAGCAGTATTATATCCTCTACCCATATTGGCAACTAATTCCATAACTAGTGAACCACCTTCAGAAACAGTTGCTATGTGTAAATCAGGATTTAATATTTCTACTGTTCCATCAGTAATTATATCACCTGCTTTAACTTCTCCTTCTCCCTTAAAGTTAATTCTTAGAGTTTTTTCTTCATTCTTATCTAATTTTAATCTTACATTTTTAAGATTAACTATTATCTCTGGTACATCTTCTACTACGTTTGGTATTGTAGAAAATTCATGTTGAACTCCTTCGATTTTAACACCAGTTATTGCACTTCCTGGTAATGAAGAAAGTAATATTCTTCTTAATGAATTTCCTATTGTGATACCATATCCACGTTCTAATGGTTCACATACAAATTTAGCATAATTATTGTCATTATCTATCTCTAAGCATTTAATATTTGGCTTTTCAAATTCTATCATTTTTACCTCCTAATATAAA
>ERZ831979.120-NODE-120-length-93337-cov-13.536684_pt1 | contig 93337 bp, 82 predicted proteins | sample MGYA00519952_ERZ831979 | MGnify/ENA primary metagenome ERZ831979 (study PRJEB31850, sample SAMEA3708723) | human gut metagenome | biome: human gut; feature: human-associated habitat; material: faeces | place: China | collected 2014 ...
CCACGACCTCCGCCGTGACAGGGCGGCATTCTAACCAACTGAACCACCGGGCCATAAAAGCTACATTCGATATTATATGTTATTTACGGCCTACTGTCAACCCTTTAAGTTAAATTTATTACAGATTATTTAAAATTAAGTAAAAAACCTTCCAGCTTTTCATCAAGCAGCGCTTCAAGCTGAGGCAGGCTCTTAGCGTCAAAATCCGTAATATTATCAGGTTTCAGGGCATGCTTGGTTTCGGCAAAAAATTCATCGCGAAAACGGTTATACAAAAATACCAGCTGATCGCCCGTGGCAAAATCCGTATAATCCAAAAAAATAATACTGCCGTTAATATATTCAATCGCATTTTCGGGACGTATAAAAAGCTCAAAGCGCCCTATCTTTTCCGGCAGCTTTTCGCCATACGTCCATTCAGGCAGGCCCGTTTCTTTAATAATCACGCCCAAATCGTGCCTTGTGCGGATGTCTATATCATGCACCAGCGCAGGCAGTTTGTCCTTCACGTGTTCGGCAAAGCGCTCACGGCTGCGGAAAAAATAACGTATATCGCGGTACTGGTGCAGCCCGGCAATTTTTACGGGCACATAGTCAAAAGTTTCGGATGTATAAGTTATATCCAGTCGGCAGCGCACAGCGTCATTGCGGTACGAAGCAATATTCAGTACCTGCCCGTCAATCGTGCTGTCCTGATGCAGTGTAAAGCCGTTAATTTCTTCCGGCAGCTCTTTTAAAAACTCCCAGCCGTCCAGCGCCTCGCGGATTTCTTCTATACTCGGTTCGCTCATAAAATCCTCCCAAAAGTAGTCTGCCCTTATTATACACTATTTAGCCGCCTGCGTTAAGACATAATCGCGCCTGCCGATAAACTGCCTGTACCACAGCGCTTTGCCGCGGATAACATTGCCGCCCGGCACCAGCCCGCCGTAAAGCGGCCTGTCCGGCAGATACCATAAATCCCAACGGGTATCCGGGTCGCCGCTGTGCGGGCCGTAGCCATCGAAAAGTGCGGCTTCGCAGTGCGTAGTAACCGTCAGCAGCTTTATTTCAAGCCCCAGCACATACGTAAGCACCGCCACGGTTTTAGCCATTGCTTCAATCTGCTGCTGGGTCGGCGGTTCTTTGCCAAAATCTGTTTCGCTTCCGCGGATGGCCGATGCGCCTGCCGCACAGCACATGGCTATGCCGATACTGCCAGTGTTGCGCCGCCAAGTATGCGCTTTAAGCTCCGTAAAATCTTCGCAGGTTAGGTACAGCTCGCCGCCTGCGCCGATGTTGATGTGGTAATCGTCATAAACATCGTCATAGTGCCCCGCCGTCCAGTGCAGGTAAATGCGGTTTATTTTACCGCGGCTGCGCTTTGCCATCTCCGCCAGCTTTTTGTAATCGATTTGAACAGGATTTACAACAATCACTTTAACAACTCCTCTCAGCCATATAAACGCCATAAAAGCTAAAAAAATTTACCCATGCCGAAAAATTTTTTAAATATTTTTTCGCCGCAGGTAAATTTTCGGGGTTAAAAACCTGTTTATATGGGTGAGAGTTTCTTTTCTTGTTCTCTTTTTTGCCTGTTTTTTCTCTTGTTCTTTTCTTTGCCGTATTACGTTCCTACCTTGTTCAGTATAAGTTAAAAGATTATTATATATAATCTACCTTGTTCCCAATAGTACTAACGTACGTAAGCATTAAAACCTGATAAGCTTGTTAAAAAGTAAGGGAGCAGGGAAAGCAGCAGTACGTTAGCAGCGTTGCCTGACGATTTTGTGCAAACAGGCACTATCTCCAAACTGAGATAGTGCCGTAAGCAGGGCTATGCCGTTAACCTTGCAGGCTGTACTTAAAACACCTGCTGACGCAGGCAAAATTTTTAAAGCTGCTTACAAACAGCAAAAGGGAGCAGCCCTGAAACTGCTCCCTTTTGAGAGAAATTAAAAATTATTTACTGTATCTGCTAATTAAAACATGAAGTACAGTTCGGAGAAGATGGTTTGTGCATCTTCGTTAGTGGTCTGAGATTCCATATCCCAGTAGTTAACCATACCTACAATGTTTTTGGCAAAGGTATAGCTTACACCTACGTTCCAGCCTTTATAGCCGTCAGCAAAATATTCGGCATCGGTAGTCGGCATAATGTAAGCGCTCGGACTCTGGTCATAGTAGCCTGCATGAATGCCGTAGCTGCCCGGCTGGTCTGCTTCAGCGCCTTTCCATGCAAGGTCTGCCCACCAACCGTCTTTGCCTGCATTGGAATATTCTTTATCGCCGCGCATATATTCAGCACTCAGGGTATAATCGCCAAAGCCGTAGCTTGCGCCAACGTTCCAAATTTCTTTATCCATATCGGAATTGGTTTTAAAGTATGCAACATAAGCGTCAACGTCGCCCAGTGCTGCTTCAATGCTGCCGATATAGATTCTGTCGTCGCTGTCCAGCAGTTTGCCTGCTTCTTCGTCCACTTCTACGCTGTCATATGCTTTGCCTGCTGCGGCAGATACTTTAATTTTATCGCCGTAGGAAACTTTAGCCATATCCAGGTTCGCATCAAGAATGTTGCCGCTGAAAGTTACTTCGTTGTAACGGCCTGCAACTACGTCAAGTCCGCCTACGCGGCCTTCTACATAAGCGCGGGCAAAGTCAATTTTATCATCACCGGTTTCGTTGCCAAAATCCTGATTGTTTTCGAACATACCGGTGTAGCTCCAGTCCTCATTAATCTGCCCGTTTACCCACAGACGGGAACGCAGAACGCTTTCGTTGCCGTTCACGTCGCCGTCAACGTCGCGGTAAGAATAACGGATTTCGCCGGTAACTTTTACGTTGTCAGCTTTCTTTTCAAGGTTAGCCACGCGTACGCCGAGGCTGTCGAGTTCATCTGCAAATTCTGCTGCCAGCTTATCAACATTAGCGCCTTTAGCCATTGCTTTTGCTACAATCTGAGCCATTTCGTAGCGGGTCATAAGTTTATCGCCGCCGTAGGTGCCGTCGGGGTAACCGTCTACAACACCTGCTGCAGCAAGTTTGTTAACTGCGTCATAAGCCCAGTGGCCTGCCGGTACATCACTGAAAGGGTTTGCGGCATAAGCGCTTGCGGTAACGCCAAGAGCCATTGCCATTGCTAAAACTAAAGATTTTTTCATTGCGGGTTCCTCCTAAAAACTTTTTAGAGAACGCCTGCCGCAAACTGCTTTTTATAACGCGAGTTGCCTTGTTTCCTCTGTTATTTCTTTTAACAGTTTACGCTTACGTAACTCTTTAGTTAGTATACGCTAACTTTATGATTTTGGCAACCCCTTTTGTGAAATTTTTGACACATTTTCCCAACTATAAAATAACCCTGCCCTTTTTGCAGGCAGGGTTATTGTTAAACTTGTTATTCTACTGTTACCGATTTTGCAAGGTTACGCGGTTTATCTACATCGCAGCCTCTTGTAAGGGCAGCATAGTAAGCCAAAAGCTGCAAAGGCAGCACGGCCAATATCGGCGCCAGCTCTTTATCCGCACGCGGAATGTAAATAACATGGTCTGCATATTTGGCAATGCTGTCATCACCTTCGAGGGCAATGGCAATAACCATGGCTTCACGCGCCTTAACCTCCTGCAAATTGCTTACGGTCTTGTCGTAAACATCTTCCTGCGTTGCCAGCACAATTACCGGCACACCTTCAACAATAAGTGCCAAAGTGCCGTGTTTAAGTTCACCGGCAGCATATGCTTCGGCATGAATATAACTGATTTCCTTCAGTTTCAGCGCACCTTCAAGGGCAACGGCATAATCCAGGCTGCGGCCAAGGAAGAATGCGTCCAGGCTGCTGCCGTAGTGGCGTGCAAAAACTTTAATCTGGTCAACATTTTCCAGCATGTCGTGCAGCTGTTCCGGAACCTTATGCAGTCCTTTTGCAAGCGCGTCCGCTTTATTGCCGTCCAGCGTTCCGCGCAGGCGGCCAACGTAAACGGCAAGCATTAACATTACCAAAAGCTGGGTAGTGTATGCTTTGGTAGAAGCAACGGCAATTTCAGGCCCTGCGTAGGTGTAAACAACCTGGTCTGCCTCGCGCGCAATGGAAGAACCAACAACGTTGGTAACTGCCAAAGTACGGCTGCCAAGGCGTTTGGCTTCTTTCAAAGCTGCCAGGGTATCAATGGTTTCACCGCTCTGGCTGATAACAATGGTCAGGCAGTTGGCGTCAACCAGCGGGTTGCGGTAACGGAATTCACTGGCGATATCCACTTCAACAGGGATGCGTGCCAGATTTTCCAGATAGTATTTGCCTACAATGCCTGCATGATAAGCCGTGCCGCAGGCAACAATAAAGATTTTGCTGATGCCGGTAAAATCTTCCGGAGTCCAGCCCAGCTCGGTAAAATTAATTTCCGTGCCGTTTTCGGCTAAACGGCCGCGCATGGTATCTTTAATTGCTTTCGGCTGTTCGTAAATTTCTTTCAGCATAAAATGCTCAAAACCGCCTTTTTCGGCAGCTTCGGCATTCCAGTTAACTTCAAAAACTTTTTTGGTAATCGGCGTGCCGTTAATATCCTGCACCCAAACGCCGTCCTTGGTAACGGTGGCAATTTCGCCGTCGCTCATAATATAGGTGCGGCGGGTTTTGGCAATAATCGCCGGAATATCGGAGGCAATAAAGTTTTCACCTTCGCCAAGGCCGATAATCAGCGGATTGTCCTTCTTCGTGCAGATGAGTTTATCCGGTTCAGCCGCGCACATAAATACCAAAGAATAAGAGCCTTCAATAGTTTTTAAAACTTTTTTAACGGCTTCTTCCATATCGCCTTCGTAAAAATCGGCGAATAAATGCGCTACAATTTCTGTATCGGTGTCGGAAGAAAATTTCTGCCCTTTGGCAATGAGTTTTTCTTTCAGCATCAGGTAGTTTTCGATAATGCCGTTGTGTACAACAACAAAATCGCCGCTTTCATCCGTATGCGGATGGGAGTTGCGGTCGGACGGCCTGCCGTGAGTTGCCCAGCGTGTATGGCCGATGCCCATGCTGCCTTCGGGCATTCTGCCTTCCAGCTTATGGCGCAGGGCGTCAAGGCGGCCCACGCATTTTTCAACCCTGATTTTGCCTTTTTCGTAAACCGCAATACCGGCGGAATCATAACCGCGGTATTCCAGCTTGCTCATTCCGTCCAGCAAAAACGGCGCAGCCTGTGCATTGCCTACGTAACCAACAATACCACACATATTAAAATCCTCCTAAAGGTTATTTGCCAGTTCTGCCGCAGCTGCTTTGTCCCCCATGTTGCCATGGGGCTTTGTCAGTCTGCTTACGGCCCGCAGCCGGCCGGGAGGCACCCGCTGACTAATCGATAAACCTCCGCCTCGTCTGCCGCCAAAAGCGGCACTTGCGCTTGGTTGCTGCACATACATTTTGTGCCGCACAGGCCTGGCTGTCCCATGCGGCACCTTTGCAGCTACTTTATTTTACTATATTTTTACAATGCGGTCAATCTAAATTCAGCCCAGCTCGCGCGTAACAACTTCTCCGATGCTGTCGGCAATTTTCTCCAGGCGCTCCTGCACGGGGCCTTCCGCCATAATGCGGATTAACGGCTCGGTGCCGGACGCACGCACGAGTACCTGCCCGTTGTCGCCCAGTTCGTCCTGATATTTTTTGATAACAGCTTTAATGGCTTCGTTTTCTTCCCAGCCGTATTTGTTTTTAACACGCACGTTAAGAAGAATCTGCGGATATTTGGTCATAAGCGCGCCGAGTTCGGAGAGGCGCTTGTTATTTTTAACCATTGCCGAAAGCAGCTGTACGGCCGTTAAAATGCCGTCGCCGGTTTTGGCAAATTTGCTGAAAATAATATGCCCGGACTGTTCGCCGCCGAGGTTATAGCCTTCTTTAAGCATTTCTTCAAGCACATAACGGTCGCCTACATTGGTTTTTACGCAGCGCCCGCCATGCTCTGCCATTGCTTTGTGCAGGCCAACATTACTCATAACGGTTGTTACAAGCACATTATCGTGCAGCTCTTTCTTTTTCATCAGTTCCAGCGCGCAGATAAGCATAATCTGGTCGCCGTCAAGCGGTCTGCCGGTTTCATCAACGGCAAGGCAGCGGTCGGCGTCGCCGTCGTTGGCAATACCCACGTCCGCGCCTTCTTCCAGCACTTTGGCCTGCAAAGCCTCAAGATGCGTACTGCCGCAGCCATTATTAATGTTAATGCCGTTAGGCTGGTTAAAAATGGTAATAACATGCGCGCCCAAGGTACGCAGAATTACCGGCGCAATCAGGCTGTTGGCACCGTTGGAGCAGTCCATAACAACCTTTAAGCCGTTTAATTTGGTCGGCGCGGTGCTGATGATATGGTCGATATAAAGCTTATCCATGGCTTCTTCGTTAATAACGCGCCCAACGGAAGAACCGCTCGGGTTTTTGCTGCTGTCGTGTTCTGCGGCAACCATGGCTTCAATTTCATCTTCCACGGCGTCGGGCAGCTTGTGCCCTGTTTGCGAGAAGAACTTAATGCCGTTGTCTTCAAACGGATTGTGCGAAGCGGAAATTACCGCACCGGCATTGGCATGCAGTTTGGAAGTTAAATACGAAACAGCCGGCGTAGGAATTACACCCAAAAGGTGCGCGTTGCCGCCCGCAGAGCAGATACCTGCCGCAAGCGCAGCTTCCAGCATAGTGCCGGAAAGGCGTGTGTCGCGCCCGATAATGATTTTAGGGTTGCGTGTTTCCCTGCCAAAGTAAGACGCAGCAGCGCGCCCCAATTTAAAAGCAAGTTCCGGTGTAAGTTCCACGTTGGCAATGCCGCGTACACCGTCAGTACCGAATAAACGAGCCATTTTAAAACCTCCATTTATATGTAAAGTTTAAATCTTTTCACCGCATGTATTATAGCAGGCTTTGCCTGAATAAGCAATAATTATAATGGTGCAAAACGCTCCATAACGGCACGCGCCACATGGTAGCCGTCAAGTGCGGCGCTCATAATGCCGCCGGCGTAGCCCGCACCTTCGCCGCAGGGGTACAGCCCTTTGTGCGATACGGACTGCTTATCGCTGCCGCGGATAATGCGCAGCGGAGCGCTGGTTCTTGTTTCAACGCCCGTTAAAAGCGCTCCGCCATCGTCGAACCCAGCAAGGCGCTGCCCAAAGGCTTTAATGCCGCCGCGCAGCGTAGCCGTAACGTAATCCGGCAGCACCATATTCAAATCGCACGCCGTTATGCCCGGCAGGCAGCTTGCTTTAACAAGGCTCTCTGCCGAAGGCGCCGAACCGCTTAAAAACGTTTTAAAATTCTGCGCCGGTGCGTAAAACTTTTCACCGCCGCATTTAAACGCCAGGCGTTCCCACCTGCGCTGAAACTCCACGCCGTCCAGCGGGTTATGCCCAAAATCTTCCGGGCTTACGTTAACCACCAGCGCGCTGTTGGCAATACCGCTGTCGCGCTTGTACATACTCATGCCGTTAACAACAACGCCGCCTGTTTCGCTGGCCGCGCCAACCACCTGCCCGCCCGGGCACATGCAAAAAGAATACGCCGTGCGCGTGCTTTCAGGGTTATGCCAAACAACGGCATAATCTGCCGCGCCGAGCTTCTGATGCCCGGCAAATTCGCCGTACTGCGCGCAGTCAATCAGTTCCTGCGGATGCTCAATGCGCACACCGATGGCAAAAGCCTTGGCTTCGGCCGCAATTTTATTTTCTGCCAGCATGGCATAAGTATCACGGGCGCTGTGCCCGCACGCCAAAATAACCGCCGGTGCGTAAATTTTTTCGCCGGTCTGCGTTATTACGCCTTTTACTGCGTTATCTTCAATAATAAAACCGGCAGCGCGCGTATTAAAGCGTATTTCGCCGCCCAGGCCTGCTATCATTTTGTTTAAACCGGCAACCATGGCGCGCAGCCTGTCCGTGCCAACGTGGGGCTTTTGCTCCCACAGTATTTCTTCCGGCGCACCAGCCTCTACAAACAGCTTTAAAATATCGTTCATTACAGGGTCGTTAACGCGCGTGGTCAGCTTGCCATCGCTGAACGTTCCCGCTCCGCCTTCGCCAAACTGCACATTGCTTTCAGGGTCAAACTCGCCCTTTTTCCAAAAACGCTGAACGTCATCCACACGTTCGGCTATTTTTTTTCCGCGTTCCAGTAAAAGCGGCCTGTAACCGTAACGTGCAAGTTCAAGCGCAGCCACAAGCCCTGCCGGGCCAGCGCCGATAACTACAGGGCGCTCCTGCATTTTTTCCGTGCCGAACACCGGCAGCGGTGCAGGTTCTTCCTTAAAGCGCGTTACATCCTTATCGCGCAGAAGGCGGTTCACAAGGCGCGCCGGTGCGTCAATATCCGCCAGCACGTGGTAATTTATAACGATATTGCTTTTACGGCGGGCGTCAACGGCCCGCCGCAGTACCCTTATGCTGCCTATATCCTGTTTTTTTACGCCAAGCCTGCGGGCAGAGGCCTCACGCAGCGAAGCCTCACTCACAAGCGGAATTCTTACATTATTTATTCTTAGAAGCATTTACCTCTCCTGTTAATCTTCGGTTATAAACCTTACCGTAACTGTTTTGGTTTCGCACATTACCCTTTCCGGCAGTTCCAGCTCCACATCAATCGTACTGTCGGAGCGCAGCTGGCTTAAATCCACATTTTTAGTGTGCAGCGCAACAATGCTGTGTACCAGCGAAGGTTCCGCCAGAATATTAACTTTCTCGGGCACACATTCAGCCTTTTCAAGCTTTTTGCCGTCGGCAAATTCGCCGCTCGTGCTTACAATAACAGGTATCTGCGCAGTTATCATCTGGCGCACCAGCGTTGCCTTAATTTTGGCATCGGCAGGCTCAATGGCCAAATCGTGCATCTCAGCGCCGGTATCGCTTATTGCTACTAAATGGCTGTCAATTTCAAAATCGCGCTGTTTGTCGCTTACGTCAACAGGCGCAACAACCCTTACCATAGCGTCAAGGCGGTGCCCTGCGCCGCGTACCTGCACCGTCTGCGGCGAAACATCCTGCTTGCTGAGTGCGTAATCGTTGGCAGGCAGGCCTATTACAACGGTTTCAACCGGCATGGTGCGTTCGCTTATTTTATCAAGATAAACGTAAATATTATTCGGGTAAACTTCTACAACCTGCCCTTCCGGGAACTGGGCATGCACCGGCAGATACTGCTGCCCCACATCGCGCCCGTCGCAGTCGATATAGGCAATAACTTCTTTTTCCGTTACGCCGCCCAAAAGGCTGCGCTGGCCGCTTACCTTGACTTTAATGTTATCGGGCGCATTAAGTACAACCATGTTTTCAGCAACGTTGCGCTGCTGCAGCTTAACCACAAAATCGCGCTCAATTACCGGGTTCTGCTCGCTCATAACATACAGCCACAATCCGCAGGCCACTATCAGGGTGACGATACGCGGAATTAAATTCTCACGTTCAAAAAACTGCTTCACTTTTTGTCACCTCTTAAATCACGGATTTTTTCACGGAGCATCTGTTTAAAATCGGCTTTGGGCCGTGTAATGGAAGCCTTTAAAAACTCTTTTACATCGTCGGCCGTTAAATACCGCTGCAAAGTACCGTTGCGCGCCAGCGAGATGGTGCCGGTTTCTTCACTTACAACAAGAATTACCGCGTCGGACTGTTCGGATATGCCAAGCGCTGCCCTGTGGCGCGTGCCGAGCTCCTGGCTGAGGTTACGCATTTCCGTCAGCGGCAAAAGGCAGCTTGCGGCGGCAATGCGGTTGCCGCGGATAATTACCGCGCCGTCATGAAGCGGGGTATCTTTTTCAAAAATATTTAAAAGCAGGCTGTCGCTGATAAGGCCGTCAATGGCAACGCCGGTTTCAATGCGTTCTTCAAGCCCTATCTCGCGTTCAATAACAATCAGCGCGCCTATTTTGCGGCGGCCCATTACAATGGCGGCCGAAGTGATGGAGTTAACCATTTCGTCCACTTCGTACTCGTCAAGCTCGCCGTGCTTGCGGAAAAGCCTGCCGCGGCCAATCTGCTCCAGTGCGCGGCGCAGCTCCGGCTGAAAAACTATCGGCAGCGCAACAATAAGCACCGTCATGCTTTTTTCCAGCACCCAGCTGATAACATGCAGATTAAGCCAGCGGCTTATAAACATAATGGCGCCCAAAGTTAAAAGGCCCTTTACAAGCACCGCGGCTCTTGTGTTCTTCAGCATTAAGTATATTCTGAAAAGAAAATACGCCACCACCAAAATATCTATAACATCAAGGATGCCGATGGTTTTGATGAGGCTGTTAATATTAGTCAGCAAAAACATCACCCATTTCTTAAATACTGCTACATTAGTTATTATATCAAACTGCAAGTTTATATTCTATGCCCGCGGCATATATTTTTAAATTTTTTCGCAAAGCTGAAATTTTTCTGCCGCACAGTGCATAAACAGGCTTTACAAACTTGCCATTTGCCGCAAAATACATTAAAATATTACAGGCTATAAAATAGAAAAGAGGTTATGTGCATGGAAAGAAAAATTATCCAAGTTGAAGAACGTCCGCCCCTTGCGCTGAACATTCCGCTCAGCATACAGCATTTATTTGCCATGTTCGGCTCAACGGTGCTCGTTCCGTTTTTGTTTAACGTAAGCCCTACAACCTGCCTGTTTATGAACGGTATCGGCACGCTGCTGTATCTGTTCATCACCAAAGGCCGCATCCCTTCCTATCTCGGTTCCAGCTTTGCTTTTATTTCCCCTGTTCTGGCAATTATGGCAACAAGCAGCTACCACGATGCGCAGTCCGGCTTTATTGTGTTCGGTATTATTTTCATTTTGTTTTCCGCACTTATTAAAGCTACCGGCACCGGCTGGATTGACGTTATCTTCCCTCCCGCGTGCATGGGCGCCATTATTGCGGTTATCGGCCTTGAACTTGCGCCGACCGCAGCTTCCATGGCCGGGCTGACGGGCGAAAACATTAATCCCGACCACATTATTGTTTCTATGTTTACCCTTTGCGTTACCATTATCGGTTCCGTCGCTTTCCGCGGATTCCTTGCCATTATACCGGTACTGTTCGGTGTTATCTGCGGCTACATTCTGGCGCTGTTCATGGGCCTTGTTGATTTAACCCCCGTTATTAACGCACCGTGGTTCCAGCTTCCGCATTTTTACAGCCCAGTATTTAATCTGGATGCCATTTTGATTATCGCCCCTGCGGCACTGGTTGTACTGGCAGAGCATATCGGCCATCTGGTTGTTACCGGCAACATTGTTGACCGCAACCTCATTAAAGACCCGGGCCTTTCCCGTTCTCTCTTTGCAGACGGCTGCTCCAACATTTTATCCGGCTTCTTCGGTGCAACGCCTAACACCACCTACGGCGAAAACATCGGCGTTATGGCCATTACCAAGGTTTACAGCGTATGGGTTATCGGCGGTGCTGCAGTATTTGCCATTCTGCTTTCCTTCATCGGCAAGCTCTCCGAGCTGATTCACAGCATTCCCGTACCGGTTATGGGCGGCGTGTGCATCCTGCTGTTCGGCGTTATTGCGGCCAGCGGCCTGCGCGTACTGGTAGAAAGCAAGGTTGATTACAGCAAATCTTCCAACCTTGTTATGACCGCCGTTATTATGATTATCGGCCTGTCCGGCGCCAAACTTACCTTCGGCACCATCAGCGTACAGGGCATGGTTCTGGCAACACTGGTTGCAATCCTGCTCAGCGTTACCTTTAAAATCCTCGACCGCCTCGGATTTTTGAACCATATTTAATACACAGCATTTGACTTTAATGCCATATTTGCTATAATAATTATAGAAAAACAAACGGCTGCCGATAGACGGTCAGCCGCAAATTAGTAGATTATTAAAGAAATAATCGCCCAAGTTTGTCAGGCTCCGGGCGGTTATTTCTGTTTATTGGAGAAATCTTTTCCCAAGGAGTATCCAAGGGTAAAAACTGCTATTGTATAACCTACAATGGCTATAAACGAGAGAATATCCACGTTTACTCCTCCTTCGCCGGAAATTTCAATCTGCAAAAACAAATTGATTTCTATGTCAACGAAGGGTCACAGTCCCTTCAGAGAAGAGCTAACCGCCTACCGTTATGGCAGCACATTTGCCTGCTTATTTTAACAGATAAATATAAAACTGTAAAGAAATATATTTTATGTAATTTTGCTTATGTCAATCACTTTTACCAGTGCTGCGGGTGCTGGTTAAACACAGGCGTAAGCATTAATTTAATTGCCAAACTACCCTGTAAAGCAGCAAAAGCGGCGGCATCAGCCGTCGCTTTTGTTTTGCGTATCGTATTCTTTTTTAACGCCCTCAGGCTGGGCGTTTACTACTTTTTTGGGAATACCACCTGTTTAGGCCCGAATTCTGCATTTTTAGGCACCAACACTTCATCAAATTTGATGTTGCGGGTATGCAGCGTATGGCTCCACTCGTGGTCATGCCTGTGCAGGAAACCGATAAACGAAATGGGAATCCAGCTGTAAATAAACAGCGGGTACAGCAGAAGATACAGCCACGATTTAAACGAAGCGCGTATTTTCCAAAGTACAATTACCGGGAACACATACTGCCCGATACCAATCAGCGTCCATACCTCAACCGGCAGAATGGAATAAAGCACGTTTGTATAGAACGGATAGTACATATAAATATAGCTGCAAATTACATAAAAAGTAGAAAGCAGCAAAAAGTACGGCTGGAACAAATGCAGTATGCCATCCAGCATAATCGGGTTGCGCTCTTTAATGCCTTTTTTAAACAGCTTGCCGATATAGCGGCTGCCTACGTCAAACTGGCCCTGAGCCCAGCGTTTGCGCTGATTCCAGGACTGCATGAAGGTCAGCGGCTTTTCGTCGTAAACAATAGCGTCATGCGCCCAGGTTGTCGGTATGCCCTCCAGAATCGCCTTCATGGTAAATTCCATATCTTCCGTCAGGCAGGTTGCGCCCCAGCCATAGCGGCGCAGAATATCGGTGGAAATGCACATGCCCGTGCCGCCGAGGCAGCTGGACAGGCCGATATTGTATTTTGCCAGATGGTATACATGGTTAATAACCCAGAAAGCAATCGAGAAAGTACCGGAAATCCAGGTATCGTTAGGATTTTTAGAATCAAGGTAACCCTGAATAAGGCGCTCGCCGTTGCAGAGGCGGCTGTTCATTTCCTTTAAAAAGTCGGGGTGTACGAGGTTATCGGCGTCAAAAACGCACACGGCATCATACTGACGTTCCATTTTGAACAGACGGTTAAACATCCAGTCCATGGCATAGCCTTTGCCCTTTTCGGTGTCATTAAAACGCTCATGCACCTGTGCACCGGCTTTGCGTGCCACTTCGGCAGTTTTGTCGGTGCAGTTGTCGGCAACAACAAAAATATCATACAGTTTGTCAGAGTAATTCAGCAAATGCAGGTTTTCTACCAAAGCGCCTATAACGCGTTCTTCGTTATGCGCGCAGACAACCATGGCAAAAGTATGCTTTTCTTCATAAACCTTTTTGTCTTTTTTGCGGTAAACCAGCCCGAAGAACGAAAGCGTAAAATAATAAATGGTAAAAAATACGATTAACAGCTGGAGAGGAATCATTATTATATCAAAATACGTTGTCATAAAAGGCTCCTCGCTTCACACTAATCACTGCTTATGCAGTGCTTTAACATAAACCGCATTGATGATGCCGATAAGCGTATAGGTAAACATAATTACAAACGGCCAGCCTTCCGGGCGCAGGTAAAAAATGTACGCGCCAATGGCAAGCCCGATAATAACGGGCACTTTAAAGAGCGGGTTGCCCTTGCCCTTAAAATCCGGATAACGGATGGTGCTGTACAAAATGCAGCCGATAACAAAGGTCAGTACGGCAACATAGCTCTGCGGCACGTCGTAACCGGAAAGCACGAACGCAGCCAGAACGCAGGCACCGCCGGGAATAGGCATGCCCTGAAAATAACCATGGATAACATCGGCATTAATGTTAAAACGCGCCAGGCGCAAAGCGCCCCATACCGGAAACAGCGCAGCAATAAGCTGGCCCCAGATGCCGAAATCGGTCATGCCGTAATAGTACATCATTACGGCAGGCGCAACGCCGAACGAACAAACGTCGCAAAGAGAATCCATCTCGACGCCGAACTTGCCCGCTACGCCGAGCGCCCTTGCCGCACGCCCGTCGCAGGCATCAACGGCAACAGCCAGAATAATGTATATTGCCGCCCATTCAAAATTGCCGGCAACCGATTCAAAAATAGAAAGAACGCCTAAAATCAAGTTAGTACCGCTGATACTGTTAGGTATTATACGACGGTATTCCATCAGTCCATGACCCTCCCGATTATGGATTTACCGCCGGTGACGGTATCTCCTTTTTTTACAAGTATTTCTACATTTTTGGGCAGCACAAGCTCGGTGCTGGAGCCAAATTTAATCATGCCGTAGCACTCGCCCTGCGTAAGGTTATGCCCCAGCGTAACCCACGACACAATGCGGCGTGCCAAAAGGCCTGCCACCTGAATGACAAGCACTTTCATCTTATCGTTTTCCACGCCGATGGCATGGCGTTCGTTTTCAAACGAAGCGTTTTTTTCGTATGCCGGCACAAACTGCCCGCAGGTATAACGCTGATATTTAATTTCGCCACTGACGGGGCTGCGGTTAACATGTACGTTAAAAACAGAAAGGAAAATCGTTACCTTAACGGCTTCTTCATTAAGATATTCTTCGTCGTAAAAATCCTCCACGCCCATTACCGTTCCGTCTGCCGGAGAATAAATTACCGAAGTATCCTGCTCCGTAACGCGTTTAGGGTTGCGGAAAAAATACGCAAAATATGCCGTAAGAACCAGGAAGGGAATGCACCAAATGATACCCGCGCCATACCATACCGCAAGTGCCACTGCCAGGCTGCCGAGTATGAACGGGTAACCATCTTTTACTATTGTCATTGCTGCTCCTTTCTATTCATCTGCAAAAAAATAATATGATGAACTCATTTATTCATCATATTATTATAGTATAGGTATTTCCTTTTGTCTACCAAATTATTTACTTTGTAACACTTTAATTACAAACTGCGGAAGCACCATCATGCGCCCTATGCGGCTCGGCTGCTTGTAAAGGCGGAACAGCCATTCCAGCGACGCTTTCTGCATCCACAGCGGCGCGCGGTCCATCTTGCCTGCAAGCACGTCAAAGCTGCCGCCAACGCCCATTAAAACCTGCGGCTTCAGTTCGCTGCGGAAGCGCGCCAGCCAGTTTTCCTGCTTAGGTGCGCCCAGTGCAGCAAAAAGCATGTCCGCTCCGCTTGCGTTAATTTCGGCAATAATTTCTTCGTTTTCGGCTTCGGTAAAATAACCGTTGCGGCAGCCTGCCACTTTAAGCCCCGGCGCCACCAGCAAAAGCTTGTCGCGCGCAGCTTCGGCAATGCCCGGCGCAGCGCCGAAGAAAAATACCTTATAGCCTTTTTTTGCCGAAAGTTTTGCCAGCTCCACAAATAAATCGCAGCCTGCCACACGCTCCGGCACATTATGCCCCAGCTTGCGCCCCGCCCAAACGGTACCGGCGCCGTCTGCCAGCACCAAATCGGCATTTTGGCAAACTATTTTTTTATATTCCGCATCTTTCTGGCACATCATAATAATTTCCGCATTGGCGGTAACCACAAAAGTCTGCTTTTTATTTTTAACCTGCGAATTTAAAAAGTTAACCGCGCCGTCCATTGTATATGGGTAAACCGGCACATCAAGCACATAAAACGGTTTTATTTTTTCCATAGTTTTGTCCTTTAAATCTTCGCCACGTCAGAAGGCACAGTTAAGAACTGCAAATTGGGGTTGCGGTCCAAAATCCAGTTCAGCGCCCATTCGTTGTTAACCAAAATTACCGGGCGGTCTTTTTTATCGTAAACAAGCATGCCGTTATCGAGACCTTTTAAGTTCTCGATATCCTTTTCGTTTTCGGCATATACCCAGCGTGCTACGCTGTAACCAAGCTGGTTCATCAAAAGCTGCGCGCTGTATTCGTTTAAAAGGCGGTATTCCAAAACCTCAAGCTGCAATGAGCCAACCACGCCGACGATAAAGCTTTCAATGCCAAGATCCTTCTGGCGGAATACCTGAATGGCGCCTTCCTGAGCCAGCTGCACAATGCCTTTTTCAAACTGTTTGCGTTTTAAGGAATCCTTAGGCTGCACGCGGGCAAAAATTTCCGGCGGGAAAACCGGGAAATCTTCAAACTGAATTTTCAGCTTTTCGTCGCTCAGCGAATCGCCGATACCGAAAATGCCCGGGTCGAAAATACCGATAATATCGCCGGGGTACGCTTCTTCAACAATGGTGCGCTCCTGCGCAAGGAACTGCTGCGGCTGCGCCAGCTTAACCGGCTTGCCGCCCTGCATATGGTACACCGTCATGCCTTTTTTGAACACGCCGCTGCAAATACGCATAAAAGCAATGCGGTCGCGGTGCGCCGGGTTCATGTTAGCCTGAATTTTAAACACAAACGCACTGAACAGTTCGTTGTCCGGGCTTAACAAATCGCCGTTCTGCAAAATACGTGGCTGCGGCATCGGCGACAGTTCCAAAAATTTCTCCAAAAAGCTGCGCACACCAAAGTTTGTCATGGCGCTGCCGAAGAACATCGGCGTCAGTTCGCCGCTGTTTACCTTCGCCATGTCGAACTCATCGCCGGCCATGTCCAAAAGTTCAATATCGTCGCATAATTTATGGTACAAATCTTCGCCGATGGCGTTAATAATTTCCGGGTCATCCAGGCTGCCCGTGGTAGATTTTAAAATTTTGGAGCCGTGGCTGCTGTCGTTTTCAAACAGTTCAATCTGTTTTTTAACGCGGTCGTACACGCCGATGTAATTGCCGTCGATACCGATAGGCCAGTTAATCGGGTACGCGCGGATGCCCAGCACCTGCTCGATTTCGTCCATCAAATCAAACGGGTCGCGGCCGTAACGGTCAAGCTTGTTTACAAAAGTAAATACCGGCAGCTGCCTGCGGTGACAAACCCAGAACAGCTTTTTCGTCTGCGGTTCCACGCCCTTGGCGCAGTCAATAAGCATTACGGCGCTGTCAGCCGCCATCAAAGTGCGGTAAGTATCTTCCGAAAAGTCCTGATGGCCCGGCGTATCCAGAATGTTTACACGGTAGCCGTCATAATCAAACTGCAAAACAGAGCTTGTTACGGAAATGCCGCGCTGCTTTTCAATTTCCATCCAGTCCGAAACGGCATGGCGGTTGGATTTACGCGCCTTAACCGTACCGGCAAGGTGAATTGCGCCGCCGTACAGCAAAAGTTTTTCCGTCAGCGTCGTTTTACCGGCGTCAGGATGCGATATAATGGCAAAAGTGCGGCGTTTTTCAATCTTTTCAAGTAATTCCTGCATTGTTTTCCCCCGTTATTCCCTGTTCTGCAATTCGTAAATACTGTAAGCGTCAATAATCTGTTTCAAAATATAATCGGGCACCGGCACAGCCGTTTCCATAACGCCCTTAATGTTCACGCGGAAGGCAACGTCCTCATATTTTTCGCCGCCGTAGGTTTCGCAGCTGAAGCTGGTACGCATAAACTCATCCTTAAAAGTGCAGTATTTCAGCACGTCATGCTTGCGTTTTAAATCCCATTCGTGGTAAAACTCATACAATTTTTTCTGCGCCTCCGGCGGAATATCCACACCGGCAACCACATAGCCGTCCATGGGCGTGCAGTCCAAATCTTCGTAAACCGTGCCGTCCTCCAGTTCGATGGTGACAGTCATCACATAGTCCACTTCGTTAAATTCGGCATTTTTAATCTGCCATTTTTCGTGCCATTTTCTAATGCACGCCGGGCAGATGAACTTTGCCTCTTTTACGGTATTGTTAATGTAATTGTCCTTATAATACAAAACGCCGCCTTCCGGCACAAACTCACTGCCGCATTCGGCGCATACAAGCCTTACGCTGCGAATCATTGCACGCACTCCTTTTCTGTCAAGGCTATAAAAAAAGCCTTCACGGGGATTTCCCGTAAAGGCAGTTGTTTCGGAATGGTCGGAGCGGCGGGATTCGAACCCACGACCTCTTCCACCCCAAGGAAGCGCTCTACCAAGCTGAGCCACGCCCCGAAACACAAGTAATATTATAAACAAACTAAAAGCAAATGTCAAGCATTAATTATTACCTTTGTATTATCAAAATAATGGAAATATTATTCTATTTATAAATTACTTAGAAAATAATCAACAAAAATATTTAAGCTATAAAAAATATATGCTATAGGTTATAATAATGTAATAGACAACAAAATAAAATTTATTATTACATCCTTTAAAATTTAATTTTTACTTCTTCATCATTAATTATACATTCAATTGCATCATCTAGTTTTTTTCGTAAATATTTTATTGACATATCTAGGTCATAAATACCTGCCTCTTGATTAAATTCATTATCATAATTAACAAAGTTTTCTAAATTCAAATTGCTTGTTTGGTAACTAGATGCAAAATTATGATAAAGTTTTGCAATTTGATTTTCTTTTTCAATAGGAAAATTAGGAATTTTTGCAAGATAAAAATATGCTGGTGCAAAATGCCCTCCATTTCCACCGACACCATAATAATCTATTAATCCCTTTTCCCTTAAATATGTTAACATACATTTTACAAAAATTTTAGAATTAATATTTTTTTCTTTTTCGCAAACTAATCTTATTCCATGATAGTTTATAGCAATATTTTCTTCTTTTTCAATGACTACAAACGATTTACCTTTTCCATAACCTTCACCACCAAAAATAATATCTCCCTGTTTAATGGTCTTAAGCTTTGTTGATGTTCCAATATATGTAACTTTAGCAACTGTTCCATATTTTGTTATATTAGTTGGAACTATTAACTTATAAAATCCTTCAACAAATACATCACTATCGATTCTATTTTTTATATAGTTATTTTCAAGAGATGTACCTCTGATGCCACGATACCCTCTATCTGTTAAGGTTTGGAATCCATACTTATAATTAGTAATCAAAAATTCTTTTTTTCGAAAATCTTTAGAATATAGAGAAGAATCCATTCGGTCCAAACTCATAATTTCAGAAATACTAGGTAAATTGTACTTAAACTTTTGAGCACTTTGGTGAGCCTCTAATTCTTTTTGTATTTCATTAAGAATAAGTTCATGCTTATTTTTAATAGCAATTTCCTTATTGACAATAGCCTGCATAAGCAATTCAACATACTTAATTGTTTTATCTGGATTTTTATTTGGTAAAGGAATTAAGCAATCTAAAAACTTTGTTTTTCCATGTCTTATAGTAGACCCACGAGGAACAAGAAAATCTATTTGTTGCCTAAAAAAATTGCTTTTAATAAATGCTAAAAGATAGTATTTATTTTTTGTTACTGGAAGTTTATAAATTCCGCCACACAACATTGTATTCGGATAGTCTTTATCAAGTATTACAATTTCTCCAACATTACTATCCTTTGAAATTAATAAATCACCAGCTTTTAAATCCATATCCTTAAAATTTTGTGGGGAAATAGGTTGAAAAGAATCTTTTGTTATATCTAGTAAATATGATTCTTCTTGTAATGCCTTTGTCTTTATAAAGTAGTATGACGATTCTTCAACATAACATTCACTACCAACTTCATTCCCAAGGTCATTACGCTGAAGCTCTCTTGATAAAAAATGTTTTAGGCTATGGACATTTTTATTCTTAATTTGCAAAGATTTATATTGTGTTGCTGATAATGTAAAATTTCTCTCAAAAATATCATTTATTGTTGTAAAAATTGGTGTTTCTATATATTTTCGTTTCATAAAATCATCTCTTTATTATAAAAACAGTTTTTTGAGAGTATCTTCTTGTTTATTACACCATTGTTTAAAACTCTCGACTGTTTCTGTAAATTCTTCATCTAATTTAGGAGTTCCATCAGCATTAATTTCCTTCTCAAATGTTTTTGGGTTCAACTTATACTGTGTTTCAAAGCATTTTACTTTATTCTTTGTTTTTACTTCATATCCAACTTTTTTTATTTCTTTTGAAAAAACTTGATAATTATTCGCTTTTAATTTTTTTAATTCATCAAGAGAAGGCTTATAAGCAAAAATAATAGTAGGTGAAACACCAGCTTCTGCGAAAATATTGCTTGGTAAATCAATGATTGCAACAATCCTCATGTTTTCACACAACCATTTCCTTGCTTCTTTATGAGCATCAATAGAAGCAATAGAGTTTGACAAAACAATAGCCATTCTCCCATTTTCAGCAAGAACTCTAACAGCATTTTCCAAAAATATAACGCCAAGGTCAATTTTAGTTTGTTTATATCTGTTCCATAGTTCATAACATTCAGCAATATTTTTATCTGCTCCAGTAGGAATCCATGAACGAGCTTCACCAAACGGAGGATTTGTTAAAACAATATCAAACTTTTTTAGCTGCTTTCCATCAACTCGATTATCCCAATTACCATTATAATTGTGGTTCTGCTTTTCAGTTTTTGGTATTAGTTTAATAAGATTACCTTCATCATCAAATTTTGTGTTAATAGAGCCAAGTCCATCAGATTGAGTTTCAATAGTTGCATTACCATCACCATTAAGAAGCATATTAAGGGTTGCTAACTTAACCATATCTTCATCAATATCTAATCCGTAAAAATTCTTATCATCAAGAGTACCATTTGACTTGACATAAGACACAGATAAAAAGTCTGCAATACCAACCGTTGGGTCAATAATACTTTCATTATGTTTTGGATTAATAATATCAACAATAAAATCTATTATCTGTAATGGAGTAACAAATTGGGCATTATCCGCTTTGCTAAATTGAGAAGCAAAACGATAAAATACCAGTTGGTATAGATTGTTTCTCTCGGAATTGGTAAAACTGTAGTTTTGAAACTGTTTCACTATTTCAATGGCAACCTTAACCTGATTTTCATTTTTACTATCAAAATAATTTTCGTTTAAAATCTTTTTATATTGTGTCTTGGCTTTTACTCTAATTTGTTCTATTCTTTTTAAAAATTCTTGCAAAGTATCTTCAGTAAGTTGCTTATAAGCAGTTTCATTTGGATTAATATAGTATTTTAAATTATTACTGTTATTCTTTTCATCATAAATTTTAAGAGCTAAAAACTGAATTAAAATATTGTAGCCTTTTTGATTTACTAATCCACACTTGTCCATAGTATGTAAAATTTGATATAAAGCATCGTTTAATCTTTTTGAATCAGTTTTAGATATAATACCAAGTTCGTAAACTTTTCTTCCAGAATAATCAGAAATAGTTTTGCTCTCTTTATCATAATTAAGCATTTCATCAAGGCTTAAAATGTTATTATATCCATCAGGAATATTGAAAGTAGGATCTATTTTCCCTTTGTTTTCGCTATTAAACTCATCACTTAAACGAAAATACTTTTTCCCATTTGACTTAAATAAATACAGTCTTCCTTCGTCATAAAGAATACCAAAAACAGTATTTTTGGTAGATTCATTCATGTAAGCTTTTAATTGACTATTAAAAACACCCTTTATATCTTTAGAACCTTCTTTTTTAAATTCAATAGCACAAATCAGGTGTTCTTTTAACCAATTTAATTCATCCCATCTAGAATCATCTTTTTTAGCATGTAATAACTGATAATGTTCAAACCATGATTTATCATCAAAAATAGCTCCATCAAGTTTAATCATAGCTGAACTTTTATTTCCTTTAGGAAAATTTACTTCTGTTCCGATAAAATCTTTTGAACAAAAACCTGCATCAACAAAACAATTTAAAAATTGCCACTTATAATATTGTTCATTATGAGTACCATTTTTCTTAAAAAGATTAGTCTCTATTTTATTTATAGTTAAATGCACTGGCAAAAAACAGGCTACGGTTTTATCCATAGAATGAAGTTCATCATAATCAAATTTTAATTGTTCAAATTTCTTCATCTACATAACACCTTTCTCTAATACTCCATCTTTAACAATACATTGTCGTAAAAAATTAAATGTTACTTTTTAAATAAATTGCTAAAACTTTAAATCTTTTTTAGTCAAAATATATTTACCATGCCTATTACAATAAAGATATAAATATTTTTTATGTCTTATTAATTATTTTATTTTAAAATATGAACCACGACTGCTATTGCTTGTTATGAAATAATCAAATAAAAATAATCTTTTACTTTATACTAATAGAACAGTTTCAACAACTCATGTCATTCATTAATTAAGTAAGAAACCTTTGTATGAATTCAATAACTCTAATCTTATTTTTTATATACATTTGATTATATAATTTTCTGAAATATATTGTCAATATTTATAGTGTATTAAATATTAACTTTATAGTGCATATATTTAATTTATAAAAGTCATAAAAAATCAGGGAATTTGCCACTTAAAATTAAGTAACTATTCCCTGAAACATACATTATGATATAAGTATAGTTCTACTAATTATACATTTCTAAATAGGTAATATTCTATCAATAACGCGTGCGCCTTCTTCGTCAAGTTTCAGCACATGGTACACCGCCTGCTGCCCGGCTTTTTCAAAAGCCTGCTGCATGGCGCGCCCAATGGCTTCACTGTCGGCATCCGCCGCGGCGTATGCCATTAAGGTAGAACCCGCGCCGCTTATAATAGCACCGTAAGCGCCGGCATTTTTAGCAGCCTTAAACACAGCCTGCGTGCCGTTAATAAGCGGCATGCGGTACGGCTGGTGCAGCCTGTCCTCCAAAGCGTCGGGCAAAAATTTATATTCGCCCGTTAAAAGCGCGCTTACCAAAAGCGCACTGCGCCCGGCGTTAAAAACAGCATCCTTATGGCTTACCGTTTCCGGTATCGCCTGCCTTGCCCTTGAGGTAGAAAGCGGCTCCGCCGGTACTGCGGCAATAAAGCTCAGCGGCTTTTGGGGCACAAAGCGCAGCGAAGCAGCCTTGCCGTGCGCCATATAACTTACCGTAAACCCGCCCAGAAGCGCCGGTGCAACATTATCCGGGTGCCCTTCAATTTCGGTAGCGTAATCAACAAGCTGCTGCCTCGTTAAAGTGCTGCCGGTTAAATAATTGGCCGCCATCAGCCCGGCAACAATGGCCGTACTGCTGCTGCCCAGCCCGCGCGAAAGCGGTATGCGGTTGTGCATGGTAACTTTCAGCCCGGTATAGCGGCGGTCGGTAAGCTCGTTCCACAAACGGAAAAACGCCAGAAACGCCAGGTTTTTGCCGCTGGCATGCAAACGCCCGCTGCCCTCGCCGGTAACTTCAAGTTCAAAGCCGCGCTCAGTAAGCTCATAAGTAAATTCGTTGTATAAATTGCAGGCAGCGCCCAAAACGTCAAACCCCGGCCCGCAGTTGGCCGAAGTGGCGGGCACAATTACCCTTACGCTTTTTTTCATAACATCACTCCACGTTGTCATCTTCAACATGGATGACGCTGCATACTTCCTTAATAACCGGCAGGCCCTTCAAAGTCTGCACGGCCATCTGCATATCAAGCTCGGAAACATGGTAGGTAATAACAACAAGTTCTGCCAGCTTGTCGCCAACCATTTGTTTCTGAATAACTTTTTTCAGGCCCACATTCTGTGCGGCAAAAGCGGCGGCAATCGCAGCCAGCACGCCCGGTTTGTCCACAACGTTCAGGCGGATATAAAACGGCGAAAGCATATCTTCAAGGCGGCACAGGTGCTTTTCGTCAAAGCAGGTGCAGTTAATGCGCCCGGTAGAACCATGCACCATATTGCGCGCCACGTCGATAATATCGCCGCACACAGCGCTTGCAGTAGGCAGCCCGCCTGCCCCGCGGCCCATAAACATTGCTTCGCCAAGAGCGTCGCCTTCCACAAACACAGCGTTAAACACATCGTTAACGCCTGCCAGCGGATGCTCCGTGGGCAGCATGGTAGGCCTTACGCAAACAGTAATGCCTTTTTCTTCATCGTGTTTGGCAACTGCCAGCAGCTTAATGGTATAGCCAAGTTCTTTGGCGTATTCAATATCGCAGAGCTTTAAACTTTCAATGCCCGATACCAGCACATCATCAAGGCTGATGCGTGTATTAAAGGCAATGGAAGCCAAAATTACCAGCTTGCGTGCGGCGTCCAGCCCGCCCACATCGGCAGTCGGGTCCGATTCGGCATAGCCTTTTTCCTGCGCCTCGCGCAGAACTTCGCCGTAATCCATATGGTCCTGCGACATTTTTGTAAGCATATAATTGGTTGTGCCGTTAACAATGCCCATTACCGATTTAATGCGGTTGGCAGCCAGGCACGATTTAAGCGGGCGGATAATGGGTATACCGCCGCCCACGGCGCCTTCAAACATAAAATCAACATTGTGCAGCTCCGCCAGCGGAAACAGCTCCCTGCCGTATTTTGCCAGCACATCCTTGTTGGCCGTAACAACATTTTTTCCATGCTCCAGCGCGGAAGCAATATATTCCTTCGCCGGATGCTCACGCCCAATCAGCTCAACAACAATATCAATGTCCGGGTCATTTACAATGTCTTCAAAATCACCGGTAACGGCATATTTTTTGCCAAGCTCCGCCGCTTTCTGCGGATTGCGCACCAATATTTTCTTTATTTCTATTTTGCAGCCTGCTTTTTTGGCAATTTCGCCGCCGTTATGCTCAAGCACATGCAGCACGCCGCTGCCGACGGTTCCCACGCCCAAAAGGCCGATATTAATACAATCTTTCATTTGTTCCCCCCGTAATTAAATAAATGGCTGCGGCTTAAACCTGCCCCAGAACTTCCAGGCGTTTAACGCCGTCAATCATGCGGAGCTTATCCAAAAGCGCTTCCAAATCAACCGTCAGGTTTTTGGTTTCGATGGAAATGGTAGTGTTGGCAACACCCTGCAAAGGAATGCCCTGGTTAATGGTCATAATGCTGCCGGAATCACCTGCAACAGTATTCAGCACGCGCGAAAGCACGCCCGGTTTATGTTCAAGCAAAAGAGAAAGGGTAATGATTTTTTCCTTGCTTGCTTCATAAAACGGAAATACATAATCTTTATATTTGTAATAAGCGCTGCGGCTCAGCCCCATTTTTTCAACGGCCTCATTAATGGTTCTGATTTCCCCGCGTTTTAAAATTTCCTTTACCTTAATGGTTTTTTTGATTGCTTCAGGCAGAATTTCCTCTCTGACAAGATAGAACGTAGATTTTTCTGTCATGTAATCATCTCCTAAAAAAATTTTTTACACCTTACTCATAGGGATATTATAACACTGTTTCGTGGTAAAAGCCATATGTTTTTGTGAATTTACTGAAATATTCTTACAATTTAAAAAATAAAACACATTCCGCTTATAAAACAGAATGTGTTTGTAAAATTATTTCTTTAAGTCTTCAGCGTGCCCCTGGCGGATTTTGCTTTCCGTGCCGTTTAAAAGGCGCTTGATATTATCCTTATGGCGGATAATTACAAACGCTGCCGCAACGGCGGCAAACAAAAACACCGGCAGCGGATACCCGAAATACCACGCAAGGCACGGCGCGCAAAACGCACCCACGCAGCTGCCCAGCGAAACATAGCGGGTTGCCAGCACAATGGCAAGCCACGCAATAAAGCAAATGCCGCTTACCTTGGGCATTAAAAAGATTAAAAGCCCAAGGCCGGTTGCAACGCCGCGGCCGCCTTTAAAGCCCAGAAACAAAGAATAATTATGCCCCAGCAGCGCGCCGATAGCGGCAAACAGCATGGCGTACAAATCGCCGCCGGTCATGCTTTGGGCAATCATAACGGCAATAATGCCCTTGCCCGCGTCGCACAAAAGCACCAGCGCCGCAGTTTTGCCGCCAACAGTACGGAAAACATTGGTACTGCCGATATTTTTGCTGCCGTACTCGCGTATATCAATGCCGTGAATTGCCTTAACAAGCCACAGCCCCGAAGGGACGGAGCCAAACACAAAACCAACGGCAAACCATAATACAAACATCATTACATCCATTTATCCAGCCTCTATTCGTCCTCTTTTTTGCCGCGGATAATCATTGACAGCGGCGTGCCTTCAAAACCGAACGCTTCACGCAGTTTGTTTTCCAGATAACGCTGGTACGAAAAATGCATGATTTCCGGCTCGTTGACAAAAATAACAAACGTAGGCGGCTTAATTTTAACCTGCGTTGCATACAAAATCTTCAAACGCTGGCCTTTTTCCGTCGGCGGCGGGTTAATTGCCACAGCGTCGGCAATAACCTGGTTCAGCACGCTGGTTGCCACGCGCATGGCGTTCTGTTCGGCAACGTAGTTAATAACCTCCGGCAGGCGGTGAATACGCTGCTTGGTAAGCGCCGATACATACACAACAGGCGCATACTGCATGAAAATCAGCTCTTTGCGCAGTGTTTCGGTATAGCGCAGGGTGGAGTTTTCGTCCTTTTCGTAGGCGTCCCACTTGTTAACAACAATTACAATGCCCTTGCCCGCTTCGTGCGCATAACCGGCAATTTTTTTGTCCTGCTCGGTAACGCCGTCCACAGCGTCAATAACCATCAGCACCACGTCGCTGCGGTCAACAGCGCGCAGGCTGCGGATAATGCTGTACTTTTCAATCGGCTCGTCAATTTTGCCCTTGCGGCGCATACCGGCAGTATCAATAAACAAATACTTCTGCCCGTTGCGCACAACCGGCGTGTCAATCGCGTCGCGCGTAGTGCCGGCAACGTCGCTTACAATGCTGCGCTCCTGCCCTACCAGCGAATTAAAAATGGAAGACTTGCCTACATTCGGGCGGCCGATAAGCGCAACCTTAATCTGGTCCTCGTCGTTGTCAAACACGCCCGCCTTATTCTGCGGAAACTTTGCCACAACAGCGTCCAAAAGGTCGCCAATGCCCAAATGGTTTGCCGCCGAAATCGGGAACGGCTCACCCAAACCCAAATTATAAAACTCATAAACGTTAAGCTCCTGCTTGGGCGAATCGGCCTTGTTTACAGCCAGCACAATCGGCTTGCCGCTTTTGCGCAGAATTCTGGCAACATCGGCGTCCTCCTGCACAATGCCGCTGCGCGCGTCGCACACAAACAAAATAACGTCTGCCTCTTTAATGGCAATTTCCGCCTGCTGGCGGATGGAAACAGCAATCGCGTCGCTGTTCATAATCTCAATGCCGCCGGTATCAACCATCATAAACTGGTTGTCCAGCCAGTCGCCCTCGGCGTAAAGGCGGTCGCGCGTTACGCCCGGGGTGTCTTCAACAATGGAAATGCGGCTGTTTGCAAAAATATTAAACAATGTCGATTTGCCGACATTAGGCCTGCCAACAATGGCAACTATCGGTTTACCCACTCCACTAACCTCACTCTCTAAAAATCTATGCCTGCCCGGGAACTTACCCCCAGATGGAAATAGTGCTTAACCTCCTGCATATCCGTTACCAGCCCGGCAGCATCACACAGCTTCTGCGGTGCGCCGCGCCCGGTGCAGATAATTTCAGCATAACCATTATGCTCCTTCAAAAAATCAACCACTTCGTCCACTGGCAGCATGCCCGTCTGTAAAACAATGTTAATCTCGTCAAGTATTATTAAATCGGCTTCGCGGTTTAAAATTGCTTTTTTGGCTGTTTCCCAGCCGCTGCGCGCCAGGTCAAGGTCAACCTGCGCCGGATTTTTAAAATTTACAAAAGCGTCGCGCCCCACCTGCTTTAAAGTAAAGCCCGGCAAAAGATGCGCGCCGATTGCCTCACTGTAATTGGGGTCATCCTTTAAAAAGGCCAGCATTAACACACGCGCACCGCGTGCGCACGCACGGAACGCCACCCCCAGCGCGGCACTGGTTTTGCCCTTGCCGTCGCCGGTATAAACCTGCAAAATACCGTAATCTTTCATAACAACACCTTATCTTTGCAGCAGCTTGTACAAATCTCCTGCCGAAGCAGCCCTGTGCACGGACGCTCCGCAGGCGGCGCAAAACTCTGCGTAACTCATATCGTCAAGGAACAAATCATCGCTGTTTAAAACAACCTCCGGCAAAATAATGCTCTCTGCGCCCTTAACGGCGTTTAAAATATCATTGCCGCATAAAAGCCCGGTTACGTTAACCGTATTGCCAAAAAACTCGTTCTCCACCGCCAGCAGCTTGTGCTGCATGCCGGTTTTGGCATTAAACTCCTCAATAAGCGGCTGCAAAACCTTATAAGCGCTTGTGCCAACGGGTATAACGCTGTTTGTACTGCCCTTAACCGGGGCTATTTTGCCTGCCTCCCGCCATTCTTCCAAAAAATTGCGGCTCAGGCCGATGCCGTTTTCCAGCTGCGGAAAACCGTCATACCACTCCGCTTCCGGCAGCGGCATGCCTGCCAGAATGTAAAACTCGTCGCCAAGGTACACAAACGATTTGCCAAGGCTTTGGCGGCATTCCTTCTGCCAGTCCGTAACCATGGTAACAATTTCACGCGCTTCCTGCGGCGTAAACAGGCGCAGCGGCGTTAAATGCGCGCGGTTTTTGGTAAGCCCCACCGGCACCACGGCCATAGTTTCAACATTCGGCGCCAGCGCGCGCAAATCGGCATAAGTGCGTTTTAAAACCTCACCGTCATTGTAGCCGGGGCAGCACACAATCTGCGTATGCACGGTAATACCGGCTTCAAACAGGCGGTGCAGCTTATCCATCAGCTCGCCCGCAAAGCGGTTTTTCATCATTGCGCAGCGCACTTCGGGGTCGGTAGCGTGCACGGAAACGTACAGCGGCGACATATGCGTTTTAATAATACGGTCAAAATCTTCGTCCTTCATATTTGTAAGAGTTATAAAATTGCCGTACAAAAACGAAAGGCGGTAATCATCATCACGCACATAAAGCCCCTTGCGCATGCCGGGTATCATCTGGTCTACAAAGCAGAAAACGCATTTGTTGTAACAGGTTGTTACCCTGTCAAACACGGCGCTTTCAAACTCCAGCCCCAGGTCTTCATCTATATTTTTGGTTATCTGTACTTTGCGTTCATTGCCTGCGGCGTCCAAAAGTGTAAGTTCCACTTCCTCATCCGCCAGCAAAAAACTTAAATCTATAATATCGCGCACGCTGCTGCCATTAACCGCCAGCAGGCTCTCGCCCGCTTTAATGCCTGCGGCATCGGCAAGGCTGCCGCGTTTAACGCTGCTTATTAATCCCTGCATAAAAACTCCTTTATATAAAACAATCTTTTAAAACATACTTTGTTAGTTTATATTATACCGTTAAATATGTCAAATTGCAAAATGATGATAGTTGTTTTGCATTTTGTGGTTTGTTTTTGAATTTACTTTTAGGTTTTGATTAAAATTTTATTATTTTTTATTTACTTTTTTATGTCATCTTCATTCTTTTGAGTAACCAAAACAAAAACTATTTGCCATTTTATAATGTATTTGACAAAATTTTATTTTGCAGGCATAATAAAAAAGCTGTGACTCTTTCCAGCTGGAAGGAGGTGTACTGCATGTTAGATAGTTTCCTATCCGTAATTCTATCTGTCATAGCAAGTGTAATTTCGTATTATATTTGCAAGTGGCTGGACAGATAATTAAAGCTCACAGCCAGCACAAATAAAAAACCGGGAGCTGCCACTCCCGGTTTTTTGTTTTGCGTGCACCACATGTCTATGATAGCACCTATCCGTTTGTAAATTTATTATAGCACAAGGATTTTGTAATTGCAAATAAAGGTATTTTTATTGTTTTTTATTATTTAGGTTTCATCTTTGAATGAAGGTTATTATTTTTTTATTCATGTAACTTTTTGAAAAGACCAAAAAGTTACCAAAAAGTCTCTGCTCCTCAAAAAACTTAACGGCTCAGTATCAAATCAGTTTGCCACTTGCAGCGCCTGCGGAAACTCGCTTCGCTCAAACATCCTCCGGCAAATGCTGCAAGTGCCTTTTTATTTTAAGTTTTCGCCTGTTTTTTGAAAGTCGCCTTTTGACATAACCCGTACTTTTATAGCTTGATTTTGGATATTATGCTCTTAAATAGTATTTTATGACTATTCATTATAAAAAATATATGCAACCTGCGATAACATTGCTGTTTTTTATAAAAATTTACCAAAGTACGAATTTAAGCAAAGCCGCTCACCTAAATTCAACATATTAAAAGTACGGGTCACATCAAATCGCGGCATTAAAAATTTAGCGGTATTTACTGAAAGGCAATAAAATTTTCCCGGTGTTTGAGCGCAGCGAGTTCCGCGGAAAATTTTATTGCTTTCTGCGTGCCGCGTTTAAATTTTTTCAGCCGCGTGAGTTTTCTTGCTTCGTTCTTTTGCTCATTCAAAAGAATGAAGATGAATAATAAAAAAAATAAAAATTGATAACGTATAATCAAAGACGAAAACAAAATTAAAAGTAATATGAGTAAAACTGTAAATAAAAATACAATAACCTAACTACAAAGCCACACCCCCTACCCAAAAAGCTTTTAATATAAAATTGCCCTCAAACTTTACACAAATCAAACAGTTTTATATACAAACTTCTCCGTCAATGGTATAATTAAAGCAAGCATAAGAGTCCGCGCGGGGGGGGAATTACGTACCTGTAATTTCTCTCCGTAACTCTCCTCCCGTAACAAAAATGGGAGGAGGTTTTATTATGCGCAAAAGTTTAAGTTACAAAATTTTATTATCTGTTTTAGGAATAACAAGTCTGTATGTTTTTTATAACCCTGTTGCTTCAGCCATTACATATGAAGGTTACACCTTAAACGGCGAAGGTGCTCCAATAACCATAACTGAAAACAAAATATCTATTAACGGGCAAATAACAGATTTAGCTAAATACGCTTCTGTATTTGGCAATAATTCACAAAATGACGATGCAAATAATAATCATGTATCAATTAATAATAGCGAATTCTCAACGGTTTATAGCGGATGTGGTGTAAATGCCAATAGTAATAAAGTGACACTAAATAACGGCAGTTATGCAGGTTATGTTAATGGTGGTTATTCAGTTTCAGAAAAAGGTGAAACTAACGGCAATACTGTTATCATAAACAAAAGCACAGTTGAAAACGTTTATGGCGGATATTCTCATAATGGCAGTGCTAATAATAACATAGTTATAATATACAACAGCGTTGTATATGACGATTATTATCCTTCTTCTGTTATCGGCGGTTATGTGCCAAAAGGAAAATCCGCAACAGACAATACCGTTAAAATAATTGGTAACTCTAAGATAGAAAATGCCGACATATACGGAGGTCGTAGCGATAGCGGTAATATAGATGTATTTACCGGCAATATCCTTACTTTTGACAGTTGGAGCGGCAGCACAAAATCGGTAAAAAATTTTAACAGTATTAACTTTGATAATATTAATTGGCAAAATGGCGGAACTGTACTTACAATTACAGAAGGAGCAGATAACGACCTTGCCAATACCGAAATTAACCTTAACAGCATTGCGGGCGGCAGCAAAATTGCTGTTGGTGATACCATGACGCTTATAGAAAGCAATAAAAGAGTTAACCTTGGTATTAAGAAAGATAATATAAAAGTAAAAGATAACTTTTTTGCTGGTGTTGCAGCACAAGGTACTGGCACGGCAACTGTTAAAGACGATGGTTCCGTCGAATTTAAAGTCAATACCTTTAAACTCAATGACCAAATCGACCTCGTTGCCGAAAACCGCGCCGTTGCGGCAGCCTTTGTAAACCAGGGCACGGATTTAATCAGCGACAGTTTAGACACCATAAGCCGCGACAGTAACTACGGCGTTAAAACCTTTGCCGCCGTACACGGCAACCGCAGCAAGTATGATGTAAACAGCGATATTAAAATTAACGGCTGGAGCGTTATCGCAGGCGTTGGCAATGCCGATAAGTTCGATAACGGCAGTGAGTTCAGCTGGGGCGTTTTCTACGAAAACGGCAGCGGCAATTACCGTACTTACAATGAATTCAACAACGAGTTTTTCCGCGGTGACGGCAGCCTTGTTTATAACGGCGGCGGCATTGCGGCACGCTACACCAATAAAAACGGCGTTTATACGGAAGGCAGCCTCCGTGCAGGTATGTTAAAGAGCGATATGGATAACGCTTTGCGCGACGGTGCAGGTAATTTTTACGGTTACGAAAGTGAAAGCGCTTACTACGGCGCGCATATTGGCGTCGGCAAAATTATCAGCCTGAGCGAAAGCAGTGACCTTGATGTATATGGTAAGTTCTTCCACACCTATACCGAAGGTGACAGCTTTAAAGTAGCCAATGACGAATTTGAGTTTGACAGCATCAACAGTGACCGCCTGCGCATTGGCGCACGCATTACCAGCAATAAGAAAAACAAGTTCAGCACTTATTACGGCTTAGCTTATGAGTACGAGTTTAACGGCGACGCTGATATGACGGCACAGGGGCTTAAAACGCCCACACAGAGCTTGCAGGGCAGCAGCGTAATGGCAGAAGTTGGCTTTAACTATCAGCCCACGCCCACCAGCCCGTGGAGCTTTGACCTTAATATGCGCGGCTACACCGGCGAACGCCAGGGCGGCAGCTTTAACGTACAGGCAACATACACTTTCTAACTTTATAAAACAAACCTATAAGCAAAAACAACCGGCGGCACTGATATGCTCCCGGTTGTTTTTTATAAAAATTATGTTTTAACGGCAGTTATAAAACGTTTTAATGGCGTCATTTTGACTTAGCAAAATATTTTACGGCATAGTATGCGGCAAACGCCACAATATAGGTAAGTGCCGCCATAGCAACTTTTTTGTTGAAACCAATCTGTTCGTCTACGTAATCTTCTGCTGTCATTTCTTTTTCAACAGTAATATATGACTTTTCTTCCGGTATATAAAGCACGCGGCGTTCAACAAGTTTTCCTTCATCCACAATTTGCTGGGCGCTGCTTTCAATGCCGCCTTTTTCAAGGATATAATTATACTCGTTCACAAAACGCAGCTTATCTCTTAGCTTTTTGCCCTGTTCAATTTTTTCACGCCAGTTTTCAGGCTCCGGCATCTTTTCGGCTGCTGCCGCCAGTTTATTTTTCCTGTTTTCTTCCGTCCAGTAATCTACGGCATAAACGGTAGTTGTGGGGTTTCTTCTTTTCATTTTTCCGCTAAAATTGGTTTCTTTTTGCAGGGGTATTATCCTTTGCGGGTAAAACGTGTAAACGCCCATATCCTTATACTCATCAGCCGGGCGCACCTTCTGCATATCTCCGTAGCTGTTAAAAAGTGCAATTACAGCAACAATAAATATAAACACCGGTAAAAAACGCAGTATGCTTTTAATTTTTTCCATAACACGCCACCACCCGTTTAATTATGGCTTAATGAACCTTTTATAGTTTAATCATAGCATAAGCGGCAATTTATTACTATAACTTATAAGCAATTTTACAGTTTGCTGTATATACAAAAAAAGAGCCGAACATAAAGTTCAGCTCTTTTGCGTAATTATAAATTTTATAATCGGCGCTCAGTTATATTAAGCGCGGGAAATGTATTCGCCGGTACGGGTATCAATGTTAAGTACGTCGCCTTCGTTAATGAACAGAGGTACTTTAACAACATAGCCGGTGTCCATGGTTGCGGGTTTGCTGCCGCCGGTAGCCGTATCGCCGCGGATGCCCGGGTCGGTTTTAACAACAGTCAGTTCAACGGTGTTCGGCAGGTCAACGCCGATAACGCGGCCGTTGTAAATCATGATTTTGGCATCCATGTTTTCTTTAAGGAAGTTGATGGCATTGCCAAGCTGTTCTTTGGTAAGTTCGGACTGTTCGTAGGTTTCGTTGTCCATAAATACATAGTTGCCGTCGGATTCATACAGATACTGCATTGCGCGGCGGTCGATATGTGCTTTCGGCAGACGTTCGCCTGCGTTGAAGGTGCGTTCTACAACGGCACCGGTGCACATGTTGCGCATTTTAGCACGTACAAAAGCTGCGCCTTTGCCCGGTTTTACATGCTGGAATTCTACAACCTGCCATGCGTCGCCATCGATGGTAACAGTTACGTTGGTTTTAAATTCGTTGGTTGAAATCATAAATGCTCCTCCTGTTTATTTAAAATTAAACAATTTCCATCAGTTGCTTTTTAACGCCGCACAGCACTTTAGCGCCGTCATCCGTCAATACAACCGTGTCTTCGATACGTACACCGCCCTTGCCGGGAATGTAAATACCTGGTTCTATGCTGAATGTCATGCCGGGCTCCAGCACAACATCAGTACCGCGTTTGTTGATATTGGGCATTTCGTGAATTTCAAGACCCACGCCGTGCCCCAGCCCGTGCACGTAGTTTTCGCCGTAGCCGCGCGAGGTAATGTATTCTCTTACAATCGCATCAAGCTCCGCGCCCGTCATGCCGGGCTTTGCGGTTTTTAAACCGCGCCACTGGGCTTCTTCAACTATGGTGTAAATTTCCTTGTGCCACGAATTGGCCATGCCGAGCACAACCGTTCTTGTCATGTCGGAATGGTAACCGTCGTACACAGCACCAAAGTCGAAGGTAATAAAATCGCCTATTTCAATCTGTTTATCGCTTGCCATGCCGTGCGGCAGAGCGCTGCGCGCGCCGGAGGCGATAATCGTATCAAACGAAGGTTTTTCGCTGCCCATACTGCTCATGTAGTATTCAAGCCTTGCAGCCAGCGCTTTTTCCGTCATGCCGGGTTTAATTTCCGGCAGCAGTTTTAAAAACGCCTGGTCAGCAATTTTAAAGGCTTTCCACATCAGGTTCAGTTCGCGTTCGTCTTTAACCATGCGCAGATACTTTAAATCAATGTTTAAAAGCTCTTTGCCGCTTACTGCCTCTTTAAGGCTCTGGTAATCGTTATAGCTGTAAGCTGCGCCGTCAAAACCTATTTTGGTATGCGCTTTGGCAAAATCCGCCGCTGCCTGCCAGATATCGCCGTTGTAGGTAAATACACGGCAGTAATGCTGCACTTCGTCTTCTGCCTGCGTGGTATAACGCCCGTCGGTTATTAAAACCGTGCTTTTGGCGTCAACATAAAGCAGGCTGCTGTCGCCGCGGAAGCCTGACAGATAGCGGATTGTCGGTATATCCTTCACAATAACGCAGTCAAGCCCGTTTTTGGCCATCAGGCTTAAAAACCTGCCCAAACGCTGCATCATTTCCACTCCACCAGTCTTTCCTAAACAATAATACCATTATATTTTATCATAAATACTGCCTGCTGTCACTATAAAACCGGCTCGCCTTCCAGAATTTCTACCGTAAAGGGCATGTTTTCAATTATTTCCATTACGTCGTTGTAGGTATCGGGCGTGCCCAAAAGTTTAACCACGCCTTCACGCGGGTCTTCGGTTGTAACAAGCGCCAGGTGTTCGTAGCCTTCCATAATCCAGTTTACGTCGGCAATGCGTTCCGGCGCCACGCGCAGATAGATAATACTTCGGTCGTCGCTCATATAATTTTCCTCCGCAGCAGCGAATCGGGCAGAAGCTCCGCAGCGCAGTCAATCCAAAAGTGCTGGCGTGCGTGCGGCGCACATTCGATGGGCGTGCCTTCTTCGTCCTGCATATTTTTAAGTTCCAGCGGCATTAAGGTGCCGTCCGTCATTAAAAGTTCCAGCTTTTCGCCGTTTTTTACGTTGTTGCGCTGCTCAATCAGCGCTTTTTTATTTGCTTTATCGTAGCTTAAAACAATGCCTACAAAATCGTGCGTCTGTTCGTAGCTGCTGGTGGTATAAACCTGCGCATCCGCGCCGGGCGTGCCAAAGGCAAAGCCTTCGGTATACGGGCGGTGCGATACCTTGTTCAGTTCTTCAATCCACTCAGGCAGCACTTTGTAGCCGTCCGGGTCTTTCATGTAAGCGTCAATCGCCTTGCGGTACACGCTGGCCACGGTTGCCACATAATGCACGCTTTTCATGCGGCCTTCAATTTTCAAACTGCAAATACCTGCTTTAACAAGCTGCGGTATGCGCGCAATAAGGCATAAATCCTTGCTGTTCATTACATAGGTGCCGTGCGCGTCTTCTTCAATATCGTAGCTTTCGCCGGGGCGGTTCTTTTCGTGCAGGGTGTATTCCCAGCGGCAGGCCTGCGCACATGCGCCGCGGTTGCCGTCGCGTCCCGTAAGGTAGCTGCTTAAAAGGCAGCGTCCGCTGTAGGATATGCACATTGCGCCGTGTACAAAGGCTTCCAGTTCCACACTGGTTTTTGCGCCGATTTGTGCAATTTCTTCCAGTGAAAGTTCGCGCGCCAGCACTACACGTTCCGCACCCAAATCCTGCCATGCCTGCACGCTTGCCCAGTTGGTGGTGTTAGCCTGCGTGCTTACGTGCAGCGGCATGCCGGGCACAACGCGCCGCGCCGTCTGCCATACGCCAAGGTCGCTTATCAAAAGCGCGTCCGCACCGGCCTTTTGCAATGCCAGCAAGTATTCCGGCAGTTTTTCAATATCGCTGTTATGCGCAAAAATGTTTACGGTTACATAAACTTTTTTGCCTAAAGAATGGGCAAAGTCTGCCGCTTCTTTAATTTCGTCAATTTCAAAATTATTGGCAAAAGCGCGCAGGCCAAACATTTTTCCGCCCAGGTAAACGGCATCCGCACCGTAACGCAGCGCCATTTTGCACTTTTCCATATTCCCTGCCGGTGCCAAAAGCTCCGGCTTAACAATTTGTCTTGTCATGTTCCTTCCTTACTGCGGGCCGTGAATATCTTCTATCGCCTGTAAATGTTCTTCGTAAGTGCGCGTAAAACGGTGGTGCCCGTCTTTTTCGGCCACAAAGTATAAATAATCCGTATTTTCCGGGTTCAGCACGGCTTTAATGGCGTCCATGCCGGGGCTGCCAACCGGTCCCGGCGGCAGGCCGGAGTTAACATACGTGTTGTACGGATTTTCGATGCGCGTATCGGCAATAGTGATTTCGGCCTTCTGTTCTCCGCCCAGTATATATTGAATGGTTGTATCCGACTGAATGGGCATGTAAATTTGCAAGCGGCGCAGAAAAACACCGGCAATGCGCGGCTGTTCTTCTTTAAAAACGGCTTCCAGCTCCACCATTGAAGCAATGGTTACTATATCGTGAATGGACATTTTGGTTTTTTCTGCCGCTTCGCCGATTTTTTCGTGGTTAATCTGCGTGTTAAACTCCTTAACCATCATGGCAAGCATGTCTTTTTCCGTCATACTGTCGTTAAACTGGTAGGTTGAAGGGAAAATAAAGCCTTCTGCCTTGTATTTTACATCGGCATTATTGGTTTCCATATATTTATACGGAGTGTAGTTGCGTGCGGCTTCTTTAAATTTTTCCGCATCGCCCAGCCCTTCCGCCACCAGTTTGGCCGCAGTTTTTTCTACCGTGTAGCCTTCTGGCACGGTAAAGCTTACGGTTTTAACCTGCCCGCGCGCCAGAATATCTATAATTTCGCCGTTTGATTTTCCTGCTTCAATTTCGTAGCTTCCGGCCTGCAATCTGCCTTCCAGGCCCATAAAACGCGCTTCCAGCCTGAAGCTTTCAGGGCGTTTAATAAGTTTCTGCCTGTGCAGCATATTGGCAATGTCTGCCGCCGTCATGCCGTTTTCTACCGTAATAACGTAGGTTTTGCCGTCGGCTAAATCGGCATTGTTGCCCGTATAATTTAAAACCCAGTAAGATGCTACAAATATTACCAGCAAAGTGCTCATAAAAAACGGTAATATTTTTCTCATGCTACGCCGCCCCTAAACATTCGTACTTTAAAAATGCCGGACCAGAGGTCCGGCAGGCAGTTTATTATTCTTCGTCCCATTCGGCAACGAGTTTTTCGTAAGCCGCTTTAACTTCTTCAAACTCCTCGTCGGTAGGCCCAAGATAAATTTCGTTGCCGTCTTCGTCAAAGTCAATGCGGGCAATGATTACATTGTCCTCGTCATCGTCTTCTTCATCATGGCAATGGCATTCTTCATCTTCGCAGCCGCAGTCGTCAGCGTCCAAAGCGGAAAGAACCGCAAAGCTCTTTTCACCAACGGGGATAACCATTTCCTCACGGAAATACATTTCGTTGCCGTCCTCGTCGGTAATAACTACGATTTCTTCTTCGTCGATATGGTCATGCTCAAGCTCAAATTCTTTGTTATCGTCCATTTTGTACCTCTTTCTTAAAGCATAAGTATAATTAGGTTTATTTTATCGTATCATACCGCTAACTGTCAATAAAAGGATAAGTGAAATTTACTTAAACAAAAACAGCGCCCGCTGAAAATACGGACGCTGCTGCGTTAATTTTTATTTGCCGAAAAGTTTGCCGAGGCCCTGTTTTACTGCCCCGCCAACCTGCTGGCGCACGTTTTCGCGCACTTCTTCTTTGGTAGGTGCGGTAAAGCCTGATTCGCTCATTTTATCAAAAGTAATTTTGCCGTTGCTGTTCATTACGGCATTACTGGTAAAGCTGCCAAGCGGTGTGCCAATGGTAATGCCGGAGAAGGTCATCTGCCCGTTTGCGCGGCTGAAATTGCCTGAAAGCGAGTTAAACGGAACGCCTGCAAAATTGCCGGGCGCAATAACAAACGTACCGCCCGCAACGGCGCTGTCTGCACTGCCGGTGCCGCTGGCATCTGCTTCAAAGCTCAGCGGGCCGCTGATTTGCGTTTCCGTTACCGCTGTGCTGTCCATGCCGCTGCCGGAAAGATGCAGCGCAAAGTTTTTGGTTGCTGCTTCTACCGTGCCGCTTACGCCCAAAGTACCGCTGTAAACATTGGCATAAGTGTTGCTTAATGTTACCAGGCCGTTGGTATAGTTGTAATTACCGTTAATGCCCGTTGCCACAAGCGGAGCAACTTCCAGCTTATCCATGGTAAAGCTGCCGTTAATTACAGGCGCGTCAATAGGGCCTGTTACCTTGCCGTTAATGTTAACACTGTCGGTAATGCCCATGCCGGGGCTTACAGCGTCCACACGGAAGGAAGGCGCTGCCACGTTCAAATCATAAGTAGGCATGCCCTGTTTCTGGAACAGGATTTTGCCGTCCATGTTAACGTCCTGCCCTTCCACTTTGCCTTTAACGGCGGTAAACGAAGCTGCATTGTTGTCAATGGCAAAGCTGCCGCCGCCATCGGTAATGTTATAGCCCAAAGCCTTGCCTGCCACGCCGCTCAGGCTGCCGTCAAGGTTAAGGTTCCACTGCGCATCGTGCAGCCCAGCTGCAAGTTTGGCGCCGTTAATAACGCCGCCGGTAATGCTCAGTTCGCCAAACGAAGGCAGAACTTTCATAAGCTCAGTAATTTGCAGGTTTTTAACTTCGGCGCCGATTGTTACATCGTCATAAACCTTGTCAATGCTGCCAATTAAATCAGCATCGCCGTTTTTGCCCTGCAAAGTAAATTTAATATCCGGGAACTCTTTTAAATTAGCCTGCATTTCCACATTGCTGAAATCAAGCTTCTGCCCGTTCATGTCAAGTGCCAGAGCGCCGTCGGTAATTTCCACCATGCCGCGGAACTCTGTCGGTGTTTCATCATCTTTGTCGGAAAAATTGATATAGTTAATAATGTCAAGCCCGTCTTTATCGGTGTAATTTACCGCAAACTGTGGCTTTTCGATAGAAATGCTGTTAATGGAGTTAATGCCGAAAGAACCTTTAAGAATATCAAAAAGGTTAGCAGAAACGTTCATTTCCGGAACTTCAGCCAGTTTTTTGCCGTCAGGCGCAGTCCACACTACGTCTTCAAACACAACATTGCCCGATACACTGGCGCTGAAATGCCCTATTTGCAGCTTGCCCTGCAGCACTGTCTGCCTGTCGGCCATTTCGTTTACAAAGCCCGCGGCTTTATTGCCTGCCACATGCACCGCCAGCGTGCCGAGAATTATCAGCACCGCTATTACGCCGCCGGCTATTTTATGTTTTCTCTGCAACATTAAAATCACCCCGCTGCCGTTTGTTTAGCGCCGGCTGTCCAAATAATTCTGCAAAATAACCACAGCCGCCATCATGTCAATAATTTTACGGCGTTTCTTGCGCTTCAAATCCGCGTCTATCAGCACATTTTCCGCCGCCACTGTCGAAAGCCTTTCATCCCACAGCACAACTTTAATGCCTTCAAATCGTTTTTTCAGTTCTTCGGCAAAAGCCTCACTCACGTGAGCGCGTTCGCCTATTGTGCCGTTCATATTTTTGGGGTAGCCCAAAACAACCGTATCCACTTCATGCTCTTTAATCAGCTCGCCTATGCGCTCAAAATCGCGTTCTTCCGTTGTGCGGCGTATGGTTTCCACGCCGCCGGCAATCATGCCCAATAAATCGCTGGTTGCCACGCCTATTGTGCGCGTGCCGATATCAAGCCCCATGCTTCTTTTCATAGCGCCGCCCTACTTTTTAGCCGATGCGGAAAGATAACTTTTTACAAGTTCTTCCAAAAGTTCATAGCGTTCAAAGCGGCGCAGCTTGGTGCGGGAATCCTTATGGCTGGTAATGTAAGTGGGGTCGCCGCTTAAAAGATAGCCCACAAGCTGGTCTACCGGGTTGTAGCCTTTTTCCTCCAGCGCGGCATAAACCTCGCGGATAGTCTGGGCTACGTCTTTTTTATCTTCAGTGCGTTTAAACATCATGGTTTCGCTTGAAATGCTCATAACTATTCCTCCTTTAAAAATAAAAAGGCTTTTTATTTATTTTAACATACCTTAACGCAAAATAATAGAAAGAAACGGCTGAGCTTTAAACCCAGCCGTTACTATTTTGTGAAATTATTTAATCTGTCCTTCAATAACAGTCAGTGCGGTTTTCAGCGCTTCATCAAGCTTGGAAGCATCTTTGCCGCCGGCCTGCGCCATATCGGGGCGTCCGCCGCCGCCGCCGCCGCAAACTTTGGCAACTTCCTTAACAATCTGCCCGGCATGGATGCCTTTGGCAACAGCGTCTTTGGTTGCCATGGCAAGAATGTTGATTTTGCCGCTGTCAATAACATCGGCCAGCACTACAACGCCGCCTACTTTATCGCGCATCTGGTCGCCGAGGCTGCGCAGTGCTTCAACGTCACCGGCGCTTACTTTCTGTACAAGTACGGGAACGCCTTTAATATCGCAAACGCTGGAGGCAGCGTCGCTTACCTGTGCTTTGGCAATCTGGCCTTCCAGCTCGCTGATTTTCTGTTCCGCTGCTTTATAATCAGACTGCAATGCGCAGATACGTGCGCAAAGGTCATTGCTGCGGCATTTAAGGCCGGTTGCTGCGGTTTTAACCATGTCTTCCATCTCGCGTACATAGTTCAGCGCGCCGTGGCCGGTTACAGCTTCAATACGGCGCACGCCTGCGCCTGTGCTTGATTCGGACAGGATTTTAAACATGCCAATCTGCGCGGTGTTGCCAACATGCACGCCGCCGCAGAATTCCATGGAAAAGCCCGGTACGGTAACAACGCGTACAATGCTGCCGTATTTTTCGCCGAACAGTGCAACTGCGCCGCGTTTTTTGGCTTCGTCAATCGGCAGTTCTTCAATGGTTACATCTTTTGCTGCCAGAATCTGGTCGTTTACAATTTCTTCAACCCTGCGCAGTTCTTCTTCCGTTACGGGAGAGAAATGCGAGAAGTCAAAACGCAGACGGTCAGGGCCAACATAGCTGCCTGCCTGGTTAACATGGTCGCCCAAAACCTGTTTTAAAGCTGCATGCAGCAGGTGGGTTGCTGTATGGTTGCGGGCAATATCGTTTTTGCGTCCGCGTTCAATTTCAAACTTAACTTCGTCACCAACGGCAACGGTGCCTTCGGTTACGGTGCCAATCATAATAGTTGCGCCGTCCGGCAGTTTTTTGGTAATTTCAACCTGCATTACGCCGGCAGGGGCAATAATGCGGCCGGTATCACCAAGTTGTCCGCCGCCTTCAGCGTGGAATGCGGTAACGTCGGTAATAACAGCGGCTTTTTTGCCATCCTCCATGCTCTCAACCGGCTGTGCGTCATGAGCAGGATACATGGCAACAATTTTGCCGCCCTGTGCGCCTTCATCAACCTTTAAGGAAGCAAGGTCAACGCTGCGGGTGTTATAAATTATCGGGCGTCCGGTTTTGTCATCGCGAGCGTCGCGTGCCATTTTGCGCTGAACTTCCAAAGCCTCGTTAAAGGCTTTATCGTCCATCGTCATGCCTTCTTCTTCCAGAATTTCGGCAGTCAGCTCACGCGGGAAACCGAAAGTATCGCTCAGGCGGAAAGCAGTTGCGCCGTCCAGCACGGTTTTGTTTTCTTTTTTGAGGCTTTCGATTTCAGTGTATAAAAGGTCGCAGCCCTGGCGCAGAGTGCGCAGGAAGCTGGTTTCTTCCATTTCAATAACTTTATGGATAAAGCTTGTTTTTTCAACAAGGTACGGATACGGTTCTTTAAACATGTCAATAACAACATCAACCGCACCGTTAAGGAACTTGTCTTCAATGCCGATTAAGCGCGCATGGCGTACGGCACGGCGCAGAACGCGGCGCAGTACATAGCCGCGGCCTTCGTTGGAAGGAAGCACGCCGTCGGCAATCATAAAGGTAATGCTGCGTACATGGTCGGCAATAACCTTTAAGGATACGTCGGTCTTTTTATCCTTGCCGTATTCTACGCCGGCAACCTTAGCGGCGTATTCAATAATCGGGAAGATAAGGTCGGTTTCAAAGTTGGAAGGCTTGCCCTGCAATACGGAAGCAAGGCGTTCAAGGCCTGCGCCGGTATCAATGTTTTTATTGGCAAGCGGTGTGTAAGTGCCGTCTTCATGCTGGTCATACTGGGTAAATACCAGGTTCCAGATTTCAAGGAAACGGTCGCAGTCGCAGCCGGGTTTGCAGTCCGGTCTGCCGCAGCCGCGTTCTTCGCCCATATCAATGTGCAGCTCGCTGTCCGGTCCGCACGGGCCGCTGCCGGTTTCCCAGAAGTTTTCTTCAAGGCGTACAATGCGTTCATCAGGCACGCCTACAACATTGTGCCAGATTTCGTATGCTTCGTCGTCAGTCGGATGAATGGTTACCCACAGTTTATCGGCAGGCAGCTCCAGTTCTTTGGTTAAAAATTCCCAGCTCCAGGGAATGATTTCTTTTTTGAAATAATCGCCGAAGGAAAAATCGCCCAGCATTTCAAAATAGGTATGGTGGCGCGCAGTGCGGCCTACGTTTTCAATATCGCCGGTGCGCACGCATTTCTGGCAGGTAGTGATACGCGGAGAAGGCGGTTTCATTTTACCGGTAAAAAACGGTTTAAAAGGCGCCATGCCCGCACCAATTAAAAGCAGAGTCGGGTCGTCCTGCGGAATGAGCGAAGCGCTCGGCAGCACAAGATGCCCTCTGTCTTCAAAAAACTTTAAAAATCTTTTACGGATTTCATTACCACTCATGTACTTCATAATTCAAAAATCGCTCCTTTTAAATAGGTACAACGCATAAGAAAATTATATAAAAATTAGCGTGCAAAGTCAACGCACGCTAAAAGTATACAGGGTTATTAATTAATTTTTCTGTTTGTCATGCAGCGCTTTTTCCGCGCCAATGTCCTTCGGGAAGTAATATTTATGCCCGATAAGTTCATCAGGCATATACTGCTGCTGTACCCAGCCGCCGGGGTAATCGTGCGGATATTTATAGCCCGTGCCGTGCCCCAGCGCACCTGCACCGGGGTAATGCGCGTCGCGCAGATGTTTGGGTACCGTGCTCTGCACCGCATGCGCTTCTTCACGCGCACTGAAAATTGCCGTGCAGCAGGCGTTGCTTTTTGGGGCGTTGGCTATATAGCACACGGCCTGCGCCAACGGCAGCTGTGCTTCCGGCAGGCCTATAAAATGGGCAGCCTGCGCCGCGGAATTAGCCACAACCAGCGCCATCGGATCGGCATTGCCTACATCCTCTGCCGCGCAGATAACAATGCGCCGCGCAATAAAACGCACATCCTCGCCGCTTTCCAGCATCTCTGCCAGATAGTGCAGCGCCGCATCGGCGTCACTGCCGCGCATGCTTTTTATAAACGCCGATACCGTGTCGTAATGGCGGTCGCCCTTTTTATCGTAACGCTTAAAAGCGTCGCCCATTACGCTTTTAAGCACCGCGCCGTCAATCGTTTTTACACCGTCCGGCAGCATAAATTCCGCCTGCTCCAAAAGGTTCAGCGCCACGCGCGCGTCGCCGCCGCAAAAATCAGCCAGTGCTTCCAGCGCCTCGTCCGTCATGGCAAGCCCCTGTCTGCCGTAACCGTTTTCCTTATCTGTCAGCGCCTTTTGCAAAATCTTTTTAACGGCGTTTTTATCAAGCCGCTCCAGACGGATAATTTTCATCCGCGACAAAAGCGGCGCATTTACTTCAAAAAACGGGTTTTCCGTAGTTGCACCGATAAGAATAACCGTGCCGTTTTCCACATACGGCAAAAGCACATCCTGCTGAGCCTTGTTAAAGCGGTGTATTTCGTCGATAAAAACTATCGTGCGCCCCATGCCGCTGTACAAAGCGTCACGCGCTTCGCCAATCAGCCTGCGCAGCTCCGGCACGCCGCTCGATACTGCATTAAGCGCAACAAAACGGCTTTGCGTCATATTGGCAATAATATGTGCCAATGTAGTTTTGCCGGTTCCCGGCGGCCCGTAAAACAAAAGCGGCTGCAAAGCGTCACGCTCAATCATCCGCCGCAGCGGGCTGCCCGGCCCGAGGGCTTTTTCCTGCCCGGCAAAATCGCTTAAACGACGCGGGCGCATGCGGTCTGCCAGCGGCTTGGTAATTGTTTGTGCAAATAAACTGTCCATATTTTAATCCTGCCCGGCAATTATTTTCTGTACAATATGCGCAGCCATCATCATACCGGCGCAGGCAGGCACAAACACCAGGCTGCCCGGCACGCTGCCTTCAATAAAGCGCTGCGGTTCTTCATGCGAATATACAACGGTAATGCCTTCAGTAATACCGGCGTCGCGCAGTTTTTTACGCATGCTGCGCGCCAGCGGGCACACGCTTGTTTTGCTGATATCCGTAATTTCCAGCATTTCCGGGTGCAGCTTGTTGCCCGTACCCATGGCCGATACCACGGGAACATTATGCCTGTAAGCCTCTATTAAAAGGTCTGCTTTTGATTCCGTACTGTCGATAGCATCGGCAATAAAATCAAAACCGTCCACAAAAAGGTTTTCAAAATCACCCGGCCTGTAAAAATCCTTAATAACCCTTATGCGGCACAAAGGGTTAATATCGCGCAGGCGTGCGGCCATAACGTCGGCCTTAAACTTGCCGATAGTGCTTGTAAGCGCAGGCAACTGGCGGTTAATATTGCTTGCTTCAACGGTATCATTATCCATAATTACAAAACTGCCCACACCGGTGCGGCACAAAGCCTCCGCCACATAAGAACCAACGCCGCCAAGGCCTATAACGGCAACTCTGGCGGCATTTAATTTTTCAACGGCCTTGGGGCCGATAACCATTTCTACACGTGAAAGCTCCATGAGTCCTCCAAAAAAATTTCCCCGCAATGCCGTCCTGCCCAATGTTTTGAACCTGCATGTGCAGGTGGGTGCCCTCCCGCCTACCGCAAAAGTCCCCTCGAGAGGGCTTGTTTTTAATAGGCGGAGCTCAAATTCCGGGCTCCCTATGTAAGTGTGTTGGCTCAAAACTAAAAGGCAATGTAACGAACACCGCAGGGGAATTTGCTCCATTTATAAGACCGGCTTCTGCCAATCTCTTTACATATACTATAACAAAATTTGCCTTAAATCACAAGTGGCAAATACCGTATTCACAAAAAATAACAGAGCCTGCGTCTGCAAGCTCTGTTATTAAGCATTGGCTTATACTTACTGTAAAAGTTGTTTTACCATGGCATTAATGCGTTTGCCATCGGCACGGCCACCGGCTTTGGCAATAACCTTAGGCATTACCTTGCCCATGTCCTTCATGCTGGCTGCGCCTGTTTCGGCAATTACTTCCTTAACAAGGCTTTGCAGCTCGTCATCTTCCATTGCGGCCGGAAGATATTTTTGCAGCACTTCAATCTCAGCTTTGGCCTGGTCTATCAGATCGGTGCGTCCTGCTTTCTCAAACTCAGCAAGAGAATCCTGACGCATCTTAACTTCTTTCATCAAAACTGCAATTACTTCGTCTTCAGTAAGTTCTTTTTTGTCATTGATCTCGACATTTTTGATATTGGCACGCGCCATGCGGATGGTTTCCAGCGCCACTTTGTTGTGGGCTTTCATGGCCTGCTTCATATCTTCTGTCAGCTGATCTTTAATTGACATCTGCACGCGCCCCCATTATCTGGATTTACGTTTTCTTGCGGCTTCGGATTTCTTTTTGCGCTGAACGCTCGGTTTTTCATAGTGTTCGCGTTTTCTTACTTCAGAAAGGATGCCGGCTTTTTGGGTAGCTCTTTTGAATCTGCGCAGTGCGCTGTCAAGAGTTTCGTTTTTGCCAACTTTAATTTCTGCCATCTGATCTCCCTCCCTCCACACACTTAGGGAAGTGTATATACAATTTATATGCTTTGAGAATACTCCGAAGCATATAATCTCACCGTCTAATTATACATTACTGTAAGGAGTTTGTCAATCAGCACGGAGGCCAGCCGAGCATTTTACCGCCCAAAAGATGGATATGCAGATGGTGCACGGTTTGTCCGCCTTCGTCGCCGGTGTTAACAACAATGCGGAAGCCTTTTTCGCTTACGCCGAGTTTTTCGCTGAGCATTTTTACCTTGCCCAGCATGTACTTAACAAGTTCCGGGTCTGCCGCAACAATGTTTTCCGTATGTTCCTTCGGAATCATCAGTACGTGTACGGGCGCAGCCGGTGCGGCGTCGCGGATAACAATCATTTTATCGTCTTCATATACTCTTTCGGCAGGAATCTCTCCGGAAATAATACGGCAGAATACGCAGTCGTTCATATTTTTACCTCCTCGCTGTTTAAGGTTGTATTTAATTGGTAACTTATTATAAATTCGCCAAAGATAATAAAATTCCTTTTAAATTATGTTAAATTCTTCAGTCTTTTATAATTTCGCCAAGCATTTTTTCGCCGTCAAAGGCCGTTATTTTTACAGGCAGTATTTCGCCGCCCAGATTACGGCCGCCGCTTTTTACAAAAACGCGCTGATAGTTGCCGGTTAACCCTTCAAAATAATCTTCACCGGCAGGCTGCTCAAACAAAACTTCCGCATTTTGCCCAACCATGGCCTGCAAAAAAGCTTTGTGCATGGTTTCGTCAATTCTGCCCAAAATATCGGCGCGTTCTTTTTTTACGGCTTCCGTTACAGCGCCCGCAAATTTTTCGGCAGGCGTGCCTTTGCGCGCCGAAAACGGAAAGATATGCATTTTGCTGAAGCCGCAGCTTTCGGCAAATTTGCAGGTTGTTTCAAAATCCGCTTCCGTTTCGCCGGGAAAACCTACAATAACATCCGTAGTTATGGCAATATCGGGCACCCTGTTTTTAATATCCGCCAGAAGCGTTTTAAATTTAGCCGTTGTGTACGGCCTGTGCATGGCCTGCAAGGTTTTATCGCAGCCCGATTGCAGCGGCAGGTGCAAATGCCTGCAAAAACGTGCGTCTTCCTGCATCAGCGTTAAAAGGCGCGGCTCAACTTCCACAGATTCCAGCGAACCGAGGCGCAGGCGCTGCACGCCCGGCACAGCAAGAACGGTTTTAACTGCGTCATACAAAGTAGGGCCGTCAGGGTTTTCTTTGCCGTAACAGCCAAGGTGAATGCCAATAAGCACAATTTCCTTAAACCCGGCGCTTATAAGGCGCTGCGTTTCGGTACGGATGCTTTCAAGGCTGCGCGAACGCAGCGGGCCGCGTGCATACGGAATAATACAGTAAGTGCAGAACTGGTTGCAGCCTTCCTGTATTTTTAAAAAGGCGCGCGTTTTATCGGTTATATCGCCTGCCGCCATTTCTTCAAAAGCAGTGCTGGCAGTTAATTTATGCACGGCATCCAGCGTATCAGTCTGCCTGTGCGCAAGGCGTTCTTCCACCAGCTGCACAATCTGCGCGCGGTCCTGGTTGCCGATAATCATATCCACACCGGCAATGGTCTTTACTTCTTCCGCCGCCGTCTGCGGATAACAGCCCGTAACCACAATCAGCGCATTGGGGTTCTTGCGGATGGCGCGGTGAATGGTCTGGCGCGATTTGCGCTGCCCGGCATTGGTAACAACGCAGGTATTAATAATATATACATCAGCTTCGCCATCGAAACTGACAAGCTGATGCCCGCTGCGCAAAAACAGGTTTTCCATGCTTGCCGTATCGGCCTGGTTAACCTTGCAGCCAAGCGTATAAAATGCAATTTTTGCCATTTTCAGCCTCCCAGTTCGTCAAATTCGTATAAAACGGCACTTAAAGCGGTAAGCCCGGCCGTTTCGGCGCGCAAAATACGCCTGCCCAGCGACACAGGCACCGCACCGCCGCTGCGTGCTTTATCAAGCTCGGCTTCGCTGATGCCGCCTTCCGGGCCGATTATAATTAATATGCTGTCTGTATTTAAATTGCTTTGCAGAACCTGTTTAAGGCCCTGCCTGTCCTCACATTCGTAAGCAATTATTTTAGTTGTGCAGTCACATTCAGCCATCAGTTTATCAATAGATGCAACCTCCGCAATTTGCGGAATAATGTCGCGCTTGCTCTGCTTGGCTGCGCTTTCGGCAATTTTTTGCCAGCGCTGGCATTTTTTGGCAGCCTTCTCTCCGTCATAGCGCACAACGGAATGTTCCATTGCCAAAGGCACAATACGGCTTACGCCGAGTTCCACCGCTTTTTGGATTATAAAATCCATCTTTTCGCCTTTTACAAGGCCCTGCGCCAGTGTAATCTTTACCGCAGACTCATGGCTTTCGGCAATAACTTCAAGGCATTTTACAAGCGTCTGCCTTGGCGCGGTTTCAGTAATTTCTGCAAGGGCTGTTACGCCGTCGTCGCTCACAATCTGCACCTTTTCGCCCGGCTTCATTTTAAGCACGGTGTAAATATGGCGTGCGTCAATGCCGTCTATAATCATGTTTTCCGCATAAGGGCGCGGAATAAAAAATCTGTGCATTAATCCTCCAGTGCCATCAGCATGGCAATCCAGCCGCCTTTATGGCGCGTGCTGACAACCTTCAGCCCGCTGGCTGCGGCAGCCTGTTTAATATCGTCTTCACGTTCTTCTATAATGCCGCTGGCAAGAAATTTGCCGTCCGCTTTCAGCTTTTGCGCAACATCCGGCAGCAGCATAATAATAATATCGGCAATAATATTGGCAATAATCACGTCGGCCTTGCCTTCCGTGCCGTGCAGAAGGTCGCCTTCTTTAACTGCAATAACTTCGCTCAGGCCGTTTCCGGCAATGTTTTCTTTGGCAATGCGCACGGCGTTGGCGTCAATATCTACGGCAACAATGCTTTTGGCGCCCAGTTTGGCGGCCGCAATGCTTAAAATACCACTGCCGGTGCCAACGTCAAATACTTTCGCCTGCGGCGTAATAATTTCTTCCAGGTATTCCATGCACATGCTTGTTGTATGGTGCGTGCCGGTGCCAAAGGCCATGCCGGGGTCAATTTCAATAACAAGGTCATCAGCCTCAGCGTCGTATTTTTCCCACGAAGGCTTAATAACAAGGTGTTTGCCGATATGGGTTACATGGAAATACTGCTTCCACTCGTTTGCCCAATCCTGCTCGCACAGTGTACGGAACAGCGGATTGCGGAAAACGCATTTTTGCCCGATACGTTCTTCAACGGCTTTAACCTCGTGCGAGATAAACTCCAAACGTTCGGAAAGTTTTTCGTCGTCCGGGTAATAAGCCGTTACGGTAACAACCTCGGTATTCTGCTGTTCGGGAATATCGCACAGCTCCCATGTGCCGCTTGCGCGCAGCTGATTAATTAAAAGCGGGTCTTCCATGGCCACGCCCTGCGCACCGGCGCTGTATAAAATATCGGCAATCGTGTCTGCCTGTTCATGCGTTGTCTGTAAGCTGACTTCCGTCCACTGCATTACGTTTCACTCCTCAAAAAACTCATAGTAAAAAGATATAAATTTCCGCCTTTTATCTTATCATAACAAGCCCAAAATGTACATTATAAAATCAGTCAATTTATATTTATCACGCCGCGGCGGCTTTTATATTAAGCGTTACTATATTTGACTTTTTGTGCCTGTTTGCTATAATAATTATAGAAAAACAAATGGCTGCCGATAGACGGTCAGCCCGCAAAAAAGTTTAAATCATCTAACGATAACCGTCACAGTTTTGGCTGGCTTGTGGCGGTTATCTGCATTTACGCGAAAAATCTTTCCCTAGGGTATAACCAATGGAAAAGATAGTCACCGTATAGCCGATTACGGCTAACAACGATAATATATCCACGTTATCCCCTCCTCAATAGTATTTCCGGCTCAAGCCGGATTTCTATATCATCGGAGGGTCACAGTCCCTCCGCAGAGGGCTAACCGCCTACCGTTATGGCAGCACATTTGCCTGCATATTGTAACAGAAAAATATAAAACTGTAAAGATACTAAAAGCGCGCTTCCGAATTTACGGAAACGCGCTTTATTTGTTATTTAAACAAATCTTTAATTTTGTTCAAAAAGCTTTTTTCTTCGGGGTTGATGTTGTCCTTGCTGATGTCGGCAAATTTACGCAGCGCGTCTTTTTGCTTTTCGCTCAGCTTTTTAGGCACAACAACTTTTATGCGTACCAGCTGGTCTCCGCGGCTGCCCCCGCGCAGGCTCGGTATGCCTTTGCCTTTCAGGCGCAGCACCTGGCCCGGCTGGGTGCCTTCCGGAATCTTCATGGTTACCTGGCCGTCCAGTGTCGGTACTTTTATTTCATCGCCCAAAGTTGCCTGTACAATGTTAATAGGCACTTCGCATAATACAGTGTTGCCGTCACGTTCAAAGAATTTGTGCGGCTTCACATAAAGGTATACGTAAAGGTCGCCGCTGGGGCCGCCGCGCATACCTGCTTCGCCTTCTCCGCTTACGCGCAGGCGCGAACCATCGTTAACACCGGCAGGAATTTTAACTTTAAGCTTTTTGGTTTTGCGTACGGTGCCTTTGCCCTTACATTCCTTGCACGGCTCGGTAATAATTTTGCCTTCGCCGTGGCATCTGCTGCACGGGCGCACATTACGCATCTGCCCAAACATAGTGTTTTGCGTAAAGCTTACCTGGCCTGTGCCGTGGCATTCGGGGCAGGTTTCCACCTTACTGCCCGGTTCAGCGCCGCTGCCTTTACATTTTGGGCATTGCTCGTCGCGCGTCAGGTTAATTTCGCGTTCTACGCCGAAAGCCGCTTCTTCAAAGGTAATTTCCATATCGAAGCGCAAATCGCTGCCGCGCTGCGGGCCTGCCTGACGGCCGCCTCTGGAGCGTCCGCCGCCGCCAAAGAACATATCAAAAATGTCCTCCATACCGCCGCCTGCACCACCAAAGCCGCTGAAATCAAACCCGCCGAAACCGCCCGCACCGCCTGCTCCGGCAGCGCCGTCAAAGGCTGCATGGCCAAACTGGTCATACTGGGCACGTTTCTTTTCATCGCTCAAAACACTGTATGCTTCGGAGCATTCTTTAAACTTTTCTGCAGCATCAGGATTATCCTTGTTGACATCAGGATGATACTGACGTGCCAGTTTACGATATGCTTTTTTTATCTCGTCTGCCGTTGCGCTTTTAGAAACGCCCAGCACGTCATAGTAATCTCTTTTTTCCAAGGTTTACACCATCCTAAGCTGATTATTTCTTGTCGTCGTCAACAACTTCAGCGTCAACTACATCGTCGTCGGCTTTTTTAGCGCCGCCTGCGTTTGCTGCGCCTGCACCTGCTGCTTCCGCACCTTTGGCTGCTTCGGTCTGTTTGTAAAGTTCAGCGCTCAGTTCATACAAAGGTTTGGTAAGTTCTTCGGTTGCTTTCTTAATTGCGTCAACGTCGTCGCCTTTCATTTTTTCTTTCAGGGCGTCCATTGCGGTTTTAACTTTGGCAATAAGTTCGTCGCTGCCTTTGCCTTCCATATCTTTAATGGTTTTTTCTGCCTGATAGCAGAGGCTGTCAGCCTGGTTGCGGGCTTCAACTGCTTCTTTGCGTTTTTTATCTGCTTCGGCGTTGGCTTCGGCTTCTTTTACAAGACGGTCAACTTCGTCTTTATCAAGCGTGCCGGAAGAAGTAATGGTAATCTTCTGTTCTTTGCCGGTGCCGAGGTCTTTAGCTTTTACGTTTACAATGCCATTGGCGTCGATATCGAAGGTAACTTCAATTTTCGGTACTCCGCGCGGTGCAGCCGGAATGCCGGACAGTTCAAAACGTCCCAGAGTTTTGTTGTCGGCAGCCATGTCGCGTTCGCCTTGCAGTACGTGGATATCAACGGAAGGCTGGTTATCGGAATAAGTGGAGAAAATCTGAGATTTAGAAGTAGGAATGGTGGTGTTGCGGTCAATCATTCTGGTGAAAATGCCGCCGGCGGTTTCAATGCCGAGGGACAGCGGAGTTACGTCCAGAAGCAGTACGTCTTTAACTTCGCCTGCCAGTACGCCTGCCTGAATAGCAGCGCCTACTGCAACGCATTCATCCGGGTTAATGCCGCGGTGCGGTTCTTTGCCCATGAATTTTTTAATGGCTTCCTGTACAGCCGGGATACGGGTGGAACCGCCAACCAGCAATACTTTGTTGATGTCGCTTGCGCTCATGCCTGCATCGGCCATAGCCTGACGGGTCGGGCCCATGGTACGTTCAACAAGGTCTGCGGTCATTTCTTCAAATTTAGCACGGGTTAAATCCATGTCAAGATGTTTCGGGCCATCGGCGCCAGCGGTAATGAACGGCAGGTTGATGTTGGTGCTCATTACGCCGGACAGTTCGATTTTAGCTTTTTCTGCTGCTTCACGCAGACGCTGCATAGCCATGCGGTCGTTGGAAAGGTCAATGCCTTCGGCTTTCTTGAATTCATCAACCATCCAGTCGATAATGCGCTGGTCAAAGTCATCGCCGCCGAGGTGAGTATCGCCGTTGGTAGCTTTAACTTCAAATACGCCGTCGCCTACATCAAGGATGGATACATCGAACGTGCCGCCGCCAAGGTCGTAAACCATAACGGTGTGGTCTTCGCTCTTGTCAATGCCGTAAGCAAGTGCTGCTGCGGTAGGTTCGTTGATAATACGCAGAACTTCAAGGCCTGCAATTTTGCCTGCGTCTTTAGTTGCCTGGCGCTGGCTATCGGAGAAGTAAGCCGGAACAGTAATTACGGCCTGATGTACGCTTTCACCGAGATATTTTTCAGCGTCAGCTTTTAATTTTTGCAGAATCATTGCGGAAATTTCTTCCGGAGAGTATTTTTTGTCGTCAATTTCAACTCTGTAATTAGTGCCCATGTGGCGTTTAATGGAGCTGATGGTTCTGTCCGGGTTGGAAACAGCCTGGCGTTTTGCCAGCTGGCCTACCAGACGTTCGCCGTTTTTGGAAAAACCTACAACGGACGGGGTCAGCCTGCTGCCTTCCTGGTTAGTGATAACGGTCGGTTCGCCGCCTTCCATAACAGCTACTACAGAGTTAGTAGTACCTAAGTCAATACCAATTACTTTAGACATGATGTTTTTTCCTCCTCAAATTTACACTGTATAAAGAATGCAACTTAATCGTTGCTTATTACTTTAACTTTGCTGTGGCGGATGATTTTATTGCGCAGCCTGTAACCTTTTTCAAAAACTTGCTCAATGCTTTCATCCTCTAAATCCGGGTTCTGCCCGCGCATTACGGCTTCGTGCAGTTCCGGGTTAAATTTCTGCCCCTCTGCGGGGATTTCTTCAACTTCAAGCTCTTTAAAAGCCTGTTCAAACTGCCGTTTGATTTTTTCCATGCCGGCTACGATAGCAGACATATCGTTTGTAGTTTTTACACTTTGCTCGGCTCTTTCAAAGTTATCGAGCACTTTTAAAAACTTGCCGACAACATCTGCCGTAACGAAGGTTGAAAGCTGTTCGCGTTCGGCAGCATTACGTCTGCGGAAATTTTCAAAATCAGCCTGCAAACGCATCAGGCGGTTTTGCAGTTCTTCGATTTTTGCATCTTTTTCATCTTTCTGGGGTTCTTCCGGTTTTGCTTCTTCCGGTTGTGCGCTTTCTGCATTTCCGGCTGCCGCTTCACCGGCGTTTACCTTTTCTTCAGCGGGCGCTTCAGCATTTTCCGCTGCTCCTTCCGCAGGGTTCTGAGTATCTTTAATATCTTCTGCCTGCATACTGTCCCTCCTCAGCTGTTTAAAATAGTTTTTAAATATTTATGAAGATAATCCATTACGGCAATTACTTTGCCATACTGCATGCGTGTAGGCCCCAAAACAGCCATTGTTCCGACTATTTTGCCGTTTAAACGGTAGGTTGCCTGCACCATGCTGCAATCCTGAATGCCTTCAAATTTATTTTCGCTGCCTATCGTTATGCGCAGCCCGGATTCTTCGCCGGATTTTAAAATATTGCGCACAACTTTTTCTTCTTCCAGCACGCCTAAAAGGTTTTTAACTTTTTCCATGTCGCGGAATTCAGGCTGGCTTAACAGCTGCCTTGTACCGCCCATAAAGAAGGTTTCCTTTTCGGGGCGCGTCATGCGGCGCAGCACATGCAAAAGCGAACTTAAAAGCAGCCGGTCATCTTTAACCGCTGCCTGCACTTCATCCAGCAACGCCTTGTCGATATCCGTTACGGCTTTGCCTTCCAGCATTCTTGTAATGCGCCCGGCCATGTATTCCAGTTCTTTGGCAGACATTCCTGCCGGAATTTCAACCACGCAGTTGTTTACATTGCCGTCATCGGTAACAATGCACAAAATGGCATGGTTCGTATCAAGCGGCAAAAACTTTAAATAGCAGAAACGGCTGATGGAATGCTGGTTTGCCAGCACCATCGACACGTTATGCGTCATCTGCGAAAGGATTTTGGCGGTTGACAGGAAAATATCGTCAATGCTGCGCTGGCGTTCGCGGTACAGGGTATTAATTAATGTACGGTCGTTATCGTCCAGCGTATCCGGCTCAATCATGGAATCTACATAAAACCTGTATGCCTGTGCCGAAGGCACACGGCCGGCTGAAGTGTGGGGCTGCTCCAGATAACCCAAAAGTTCCAAATCGCTCATTTCGTTACGGATGGTGGCCGGACTCAATCCCAAATCATGTTTGCGCGCAATAGTGCGTGAACCTACCGGCTCTGCCGTAGAAATGTAATCTTCTATGATGATTTGCAGAATTTTCTTCTTTCTTTCGTTTAACATATCCCCACCTCCGAAGGGATTGTTAGCACTCGTTATAATAGAGTGCTAACATCTTGATATTAGAATAGCACTGCCTTCAGATATTGTCAATAAGTTTTTATATATTTTTTTAATAAAATTTAATCCGTCACAAAAATTTCAAAAATACGGTTGCCAACTTCCATACCAGCTTCGGTAAGGCAGATTTTCTGCCGCTCTTTATCAAAACCAAGCAAATTATGCTCAATATACGGTTTCATTTCAGCACCGTATTTTTCCATAACATCAATGCCGAAACGCTGCTCTGCTTCGCTTAAACTTACGCCGCTTTTTTTGCGCAGGTTCATAAACATAAATTCTTCAAACTGTACCGGCGCAGGCAGTTCTTCTTTATCATAAAGCTGCCCGCCGCTTTGTATAAGCTGTATGTAGTTTTGTACTTTAGCTGCAGCAGTAAAACGCGCGCTGCCGCTAAAACCGCAGGCACCCGCGCCAAACGCCGCATATGGGTAATAATGCCAGTACACAAGGTTATGGCGGCTGTACGCTTTGCCGCGCGCATAGTTAGATATTTCGTAGCGTTCAAAATCCTGCGTTTTTAAAAACTCCTGTACAAATTCGTACATATCGGCAGCTTCGTCCTCGTCCGGCAAAATTATCCGCCCTGCTTCTGTCATTTTTTGCAGCGGCGTTCCGTCCTCAACAATCAGCCCATAAACGGATAAATGCTCAATGCCGGTACTGCAAAGCCGCGTAAGCGTTTCTTTTAAACTTGCCATAGTCTGCCCCGGCAGGCCGTAAATAATGTCGGCATTAATGCGCTTAAAGCCTGCCTGTTTGGCAAGTTCTATTGCTTCCAATGCTTCGGCTGCATTATGCACGCGCCCTATTGCTTTTAATTCTACATCGTTTAAACTCTGCACGCCAAAGCTGATGCGGTCAAACCCCAACTGCCGCAGCACTTTCAGTTTCGGCAAATCAACAGTGCCGGGATTTGCCTCGATAGACGCCTCGCAAGGATTTTGCCACCAGCCGTACTTTTTTAAAGCGTCCGTAATTTCTTTTATAGCTTCAGCCGGTAAAAGGCTTGGCGTGCCGCCGCCAAAATAAATTGAAGCATTATCGTTTACAGGTACATCTTTTCTGCGCCCGGCAATTTCCCTGCATACCGCCGCTGCGTATTTTGCCATTACTTCCGCCCCAAAACCGGCGTATGAATTAAAATCGCAGTACAGGCATTTTTGCCTGCAAAACGGTATATGCACGTAAATTCCCTGCACCTGCTGCCAGGGCTGTAAATTTTGTAACTTATCCATAATATTCCTTCGCTTGCAAAGTAAAATTAAAAATTGTATAATAAAAGCACGGAGTAATGATGGTGGTACATCAGTTCTCCCTGGTCAAATTTATAGTTTGAAGGAAGCCGTGTAACCGCTGTTATACGGTTTTTTTCATTACGCTATTTGCGTCCCGAAACAATGACTGCTACGAGAGTTCCGAAAGCAACCATTAAAGATAATGCTTCGTACACTGTCATTAGCATCACCACCACTCAGCAAGAGTGAAAAACCGATACATCAATACTCCGTGCTTAACTATTTTAACAGCTAAATATCAAAAACACAATACCGCCCCGGTTTTGCTCCGGAGCGGTATTTTTAGTTACTTAATTATTTAAAATAATTTACGCCGCTGATAAAGATTTTCTGGTCTTTATTGCCGCTGATGTTTTTAAACAGGCCCGGTACAAAACGTTCGGTATGGCCCATTTTACCCAAAATTCTGCCGTCGGGGCTGGTAATGCCTTCAATAGCATACAGCGAACCATTGGGGTTGTACGGCATTGCCATGGTGGGTTTGCCGTTTTCATCAACATACTGTGTTGCAACCTGCCCGTTGGCAAACAATGCTTTAATTGTTTCTTCCGGCGCATAGAAGCGGCCTTCGCCGTGAGATACGGCAACGGAGTGAATTTCGCCCGGTTCAACGGCGCTGAACCACGGAGATTTATTGGAAACAACGCGGGTGTTAACAATCTGCGAAACGTGGCGGCCGATATTATTGAAGGTAAGAGTCGGGCTGTTGGCAGACATTTCGCGGATTTCGCCATAAGGCACAAGGCCGAGTTTAACAAGTGCCTGGAAGCCGTTGCAGATGCCGAGCATCAAACCGTCGCGGTCGTTAAGCAGGCGTTCGATAGCTTCTTTAATGCGCGGGTTGCGCAGCATGGTAGCAATAAACTTGCCGCTGCCGTCCGGTTCGTCACCGGCGCTGAAGCCGCCCGGAAGCATTACAATCTGGGCATTGTCAATCATTTCAACCATTTTGGCAACGGATTCTTCTACTGCCTGCGGTGTAAGGTTGCGCACAATAAAGGTTTCAGCCACAGCACCGGCGTCTTCAAAAGCACGGGCGCTGTCATATTCGCAGTTAATGCCCGGGAATACCGGAATGAATACGCGCGGTCTGGCAATTGTTACCGGTGCAGTTAAAGGCAGTTCTGCCTTATAAAGAGGCATGTCGATATCTTTATCGTCTTTTTCATCGGTTTTGGACGGGAAAATGCCTTCCAGCGGAGTGCTGTAAGCCTTTTCTGCTTCGTCCATGGGGATAACGTCGTCATTAATGGCGATAACCTGTTTTTCAGAGGTATGGCCAAGCAGCATGTAGTCGAGCCCTTCAAACAGGTCCTCGGGTTCTGTGCCTTCTGCAAGTTCAAGCACCATGCCGCCGGGCTGCAAAGTAAACAGTCCGTCAGTATCGTTATAAGGTTTAATAAATTCAAAACCAAGGCTGTTGCCAAGGCACATTGTTGTTACAAGCGCAGCAATGCCGCCTTCTTTAACGGCTGCCGCAGCAGTAATTTTACCCGCCATAATGGCTTTATGCACTGCGGTAAGATTTGCTTTCAGCGCGCCAAAATCCGGTACTTCCGTAGTTTCGCGCGGGCAGGAAAGGAACACAACCTTGCTGCCGGCATTTTTAAATTCTGCCGATACGGCTTTATCGCCGTCGATAACGTCAACCGCGAAGGAAACAAGCGTCGGCGGAACGGTTTTATCCATAAAGGTGCCGCTCATGCTGTCTTTGCCGCCGATAGCAGGCAGTTCCAAAGCGTCCAGCGCGGTAAATGCGCCCAAAAGTGCTGCAAAGGGCTGACCCCAAAGCTCGGTATTATGCAGTTTGGGGAAGTATTCCTGGCAGGTAAGGCGCAGTTTTGCCGGGTCTGCACCAAGTGCAACGGCACGTGTTACGGATTCCACAACCGCATACAGTGCGCCGTGGAACGGACTCCAGCAGGCAACATCCGGGTTGTAGCCGCACGCCATAACGGATGCCGCCGTGGTTTTGCCGTGCAGCACGGGCAGTCTGCCAACCATGCCTTCGGACGGAGTAAGCTGGCGTTTGCCGCCAAACGGCATCAGCACGGTTCCGCGGCCGATTGTGCTGTCAAAGCGTTCGGAAAGCCCTTTCTGGCTGCAAACATTAAGGCGTCCGAGGTTAGCAAGCCATGCGTTTTTCAAACCGTCTGCCGCAGCAACTTCTGCCGGCAGTTTGTCAAATACGCATTCGCCTTCAACATTGCAAACTTTAACGTCTGCATGCTGGGCAACGCCGTTGGTATTCAAAAAGTCGCGGGAAAGGTCAACAATTTTATCGCCGCGCCAGTACATTACAAGCCTTCTGTTATCGCTAACCTGTCCGATAACGGTTGCTTCAAGGTTTTCCTCATCGGCAAAGGCAATAAATTTCTTAATATTTTCGGGAGCAATAACAAGCGCCATACGTTCCTGAGATTCGGAAATGGCAAGTTCCGTACCGTCAAGGCCTTCATATTTTTTCGGCACTTTGTCAAGGTCAATTACAAGGCCGTCGGCAAGTTCGCCGTTGGCAACGGATACGCCGCCTGCACCATAGTCGTTGCAGCGTTTAATCATCGGCGTAACTTCCGGGTTGCGGAACAAACGCTGAATTTTACGTTCTGTCGGCGGGTTGCCTTTCTGTACTTCCGCACCGCAGCTTGCCAGCGAATCAACAGTATGTTCCTTGGAAGAACCTGTTGCGCCGCCGCAGCCGTCGCGGCCGGTTCTGCCGCCAAGCAGCACTAAAAGGTCGCCCGGTTCGGGCACTTCGCGTTTTACAAGGTTACGCGGAACGGCGCCAACAACAGCGCCTACTTCCATGCGTTTTGCCACGAATTTATCGTGATAGTATTCCTGTACATGGCCGGTTGCCAGGCCAATCTGGTTGCCGTAAGAACTGTAGCCAGCTGCCGCGCCGATAGTAATTTTGCGCTGCGGCAGTTTGCCGGGCAGAGTATCTTCCACCGGTACGCGCGGGTCGGCAGCGCCGGTTACGCGCATAGCCTGATATACATAGGCACGACCGGAAAGCGGGTCGCGGATAGCACCGCCGAGGCAGGTAGCAGCACCGCCGAACGGTTCAATTTCCGTCGGGTGGTTATGGGTTTCGTTTTTAAACAGCAGCAGCCATTCTTCGGTTTTGCCGTCAACTTCAATAGGCACAACAATGGTGCAGGCGTTAATTTCTTCCGATTCGTCCAAATCGTCCAGCTTGCCTTCGGCACGCAGTTTTTTCATGCCGATAACGGCAATATCCATCAGGGTAACAGGGCGTTTGGTATCGGCGCCGTACACTTCGTCGCGCGCTTCCATATATTTGTCAAGGGCAGCCTGTACCGGCTGGGTGTAAAGCCCCGGCTCAATTTCCACATCTTCAATCTGCGTCATAAAAGTGGTATGGCGGCAGTGGTCAGACCAGTAAGTATCGAGCACTTTAATCTCGGTAATGGTCGGTTCACGGTGTTCTTCATTAAAATATTTCTGGCACCACAGCAAATCGTCAAGGCTCATGGCAAAGCCGTTGGCAGTGCGGTAAGCCTCCATTTCTTCTTTGGTAAAGGTTAAAAAGCCTTCCACGCTTTTAATTTTCTGCGGTTCTTCGCAGGCCTGCACCAAAGTCTGCGGTTTTTCCCAAGCAGCTTCGCGTGCTTCAATCGGGTTAATGCAGTAAGCCTTAATTTTAGCAAACTCATCATCACTGATTGTGCCGGACAAAATATAAACTTTGGCAGAAGATACCAGCGGGCGTTCTTTCTGCGTAATAAGCTGAATGCACTGAGCAGCAAAGTCTTCCCTCTGATTATACTGGCCCGGCAAAAATTCTACCGCAAAAGCACGGCAGCCTGCAGGTACTTCCAGTTCTTCTTCAACGGTATCAACCGGCGGTTCGGAAAGCACCAGCGCTTTGGCTGCGGCAAATTCCTCATCCGTTACGCCCATAACGTCGTAGCGGTTAATAACACGGATGCCGGTTAAGCCTTTCATACCGAGGTTGGTTTGCAAATCAGCCAAAAGGCCTCTTGCTTCAACGGCAAAAGCTTCTTTCTTTTCTACAAAAATGCGTCTGATTTCGTCCATTAAATCAGCCTCCCTGCTCAATTTTCAATAGTACTCGTTAATATAATTACGGCATTTGGTAAACAACGCCTGCAAAAAACCGCTTTTGCGCGGATTATGAACTTTAATTTTTCCGGCACGCACCAGTTCTTCAAAGCTGAAAGTGCCGAAATACAGCTGCGTAAAGGCTGCGCTGTCCATTGTAATTTCTTCGTTTTCAATGGTGCTGGCCTGAGTTAACGCGCCGTTTTGGGCAGTTATTTTTAAAAGCCCGTTATTCAGCGGCAAAAATTTGTCGGTAATTAAAAGCACCGCTTCGCCGCTCACATTCTGCGGCACCGGCAAAAGCTTCAGCGCTTTGCGGATATTAATGCAGCGCGCCATCATAAACGGCTTTAAACTGCCGCTGTATGTACTTCCGGCAAAACCAAGATACGCCAGGTTGCCGGGTTCTGCCAGCCATTCAAAATTAGCGGCATCACTTAAATGCCCGGCTGCATAACGCAGAAGCGCCGTTTGTGCCTCATGCCTGAGCGCAAGCAGCTCCTGCACTTTAAAAGTGCCTGCATCAAGCGAATACAGCATATAACCGGCAGGGCTGGCATCTTCAAAAGCTATGGCAAGCATTGCTTTTTCGGCTTTATAGCCGTTTAAAAGCTCCTGCCATTTTGCCCTGCTGCGTACTGCCATGCCGTTTAACTCCTGCCCGCAGGCTTCGTAAACAGCGGCAAGCTCATCCAAGCCTTCTGTAATATCTGCACAGCGGGTTATTTTTATATTATGTACCGGCGGCAGTTTTTTCAATTCTGCCAGCGGCATTTGGTAATAATGGCGGTAATAGCAATAATCAAACCCATAGGGCTTATAAATTGCCGGGTTAATGGGCATTAAAAGCGCAAAAGCCGCTCCCTGCGCACGCAGAACGGTAAATGCCGTTTCCAGCAGCGGGCGCGTAAGGTGCTGCCCGCGGTATTCCGGCGCAGTTGCCACGCCTACAATATACGGCAGGCGCAGCGTTTGCCCGCGCAGCGTAATTGCATACGGGTTCAAGTGCAACATGCACGCTAATTTATCGCCGTCAAACCCGCCTATAACGCTGTTTTGCTTTAAACAGTACTCGCTAAAATACCATTCGTAAAACGGGTCGCCCTTTTTTTCAAAGCAGTAATCCCATAATTCTGCCGCCTGCGGCAAAAAAGCAGAGTTTAAAAGCCTGAAATCCATACAAACCTCTGTTATTTAAAAATAGTGGAATATTTTTTTACCATAAATTCCGGTTTATACGATTCTTTTGCCATGCGCAGGCCTTCGTGCCCCATATCTTCCTCGCGGTTAAGATAGGTAACGTCTCCCCACGCATTTTTGGCAAAATCACGGTTAATAACGGCATAAAGCCCGCGTATTTCCGGATTAGCCTTTTCTACATGCAAAACGGCAGTATCGTCATTAATTTTTTCGCCAAAGCTGAAGGCTTCAACCTTGCCGTCAATACGGATAACGCCGCCGCGCAGCTTTAAGGCTTCAAAATTATCAAGAGCTTCGTGGATAGCGCATTTTTCACATACCAGCGAAGGGTCGTCCGACATGCGGCGTTCGCACCACATATCGCCAAAAGCAAGACATTCTTCAATATTGCTTCTGTTCATTTCTTCGTAAACATAATCGGGATGCTCTTTTACAAAAGCATTGCAGTGGTTCTTTTTACCGTGGTATTTGCGCCCGGCAAGCGTGGCCAGGTTCTGCTGCAAATACACATAGTCCCAGTTATCACGGTCATCGGTAATTTCCAAATCAGGGAACGCTTTTAACAGCCTTTCCCTGCCGTCATCATAAATGCCGTGTATTTCAAACGGTTTGCCGTTATGGTACTCTTTAATTTCTTTCATTAATAAAGGCAAATCTTCGTCTTTGCCGCCAAACGGCTGTAAAAAGAAGTCAACATCATTTCTTTTTACTTTCAGCACTAAAAAGCCGTGCGCTTCAGTCCAAAAAATATCATAGCAGGTCTGCCACATAAACAAATTGCCGAAAGCACATTCAGAGCCGCGGTAATAAGGGCGCGACATGTAGCTTTCAAACAATTCCTTATCGGCAACCGAAATTTCTTTAAGTTCTAAAATAAAATGACCCCCAATTTCTTCTTATTAAATTATTATACCATATTGAGTGAAACTTTCTCAAAGTTTCTGTCACATTATTTATAAAATTCGCTGAAATAAACAAAAAACCTGCCGCATTTTTACGGCAGGCTGTATTTGTTTATTATTTTCTGTGATGTGCGTTGTAGCAGTCACGGCAGTAAACCGGACGGTCTTCGGAAGGTTTGAACGGAACTTCGGTTTCTTTGCCGCATTCAGCGCAAATCGCCGGATACATCTGGCGTTCCGGACGCTCGCTTACAATACCAAGACGCTGTTTGCGTGCCTGACGGCATGCAGGGCAGCGGCCCGGTTCGTTGGTAAAGCCTTTGGATTCATAAAATTCCTGTTCGGAAGCGGAAAAAACAAATTCTTTGCCACATTCCTTGCATACTAAAGTTTTGTCTTCTTTCATTGCTTATCAGCTCCTTACATTAATCATACCCCATGAGGACTTCATAGATTTGCCACGGCTTCGATAAAAATGCAAGCAGCATTAAAAAGAAGATATGAACCCTATATGAACCGGCTGAGATATACTATTTAAAGTATATCTTTTTAAAATACAAATGTCAATATATCATGACTGTTTTTTACATTATTCTAATAAAATTTAACGCAAATAATATGTTTCATTGGTACATTCCAGCACAGTATTGTAGCCGCGCCATTTTGCCAGTGTGGTTGTACTGCAGTTGCCAACGCTGAAATTCCATATTTTGTTTAAATCCACGCCCAAAAACAGGCACAGCAGCACGCGGATAATGCCGCCGTGCGAAACAACGGCAATATCTTTTTCGTCCATTTCCGCAAGGCAGCGTTTAAAAAACGGCTCTACGCGTGCGGCAACGTCTGTAAAATTCTCGCCGCCCGGCACATGGCACAGCGCCGGATTTTTAAAGAATTCGTCAATCTGCCCAAGGCCGGCATCATTAATCTGGTTATAGGTAAGCCCTTCCCACTCGCCAAAAGCAATTTCCTTAATATCTTCAACCGGCTGCACTTCAAGCCCATGTACAGCCGCCAGCGGTGCCGCCGTCTGCCGTGCGCGCGTTAAACTGCTGCTGTATACGGCATCAAGGCGGATATTTTTAAAATGCTCTGCCAAAAGTTCAGCCTGCGCCAGTCCTTTTTCGTTCAGTTCAATATCGGTTTGCCCCTGAAAGCGGAAACTTTTGTTGGAATCGGTTTCCCCATGCCTGATTAAATATAGCCTGCCCATTATTTTGCCCCCTGTTTGCCTGCCTTAATTTCTTCTGCGTGCGAAAATTCTTTTACCTCAACGTGTACGCCTGCTTCGGCAAAAGTTTCCATTTCCTTATAAGCCTTAATACCTGCGTCCAAAAGGCTGAGCGCAAGTATTGCGCCTTCGCCGCGGCATATTTTAATATCAAGCCTCAGCGGCGCGGAAAGCCCCAATTTTTGCAGCAGTTCTTCCATGCCCGCTTCTGCGGATACATGCCCGGCAAAAACGTAATCTGCCGCAGCAGCATTATATTTTACCGCCGCAAGTGCTGCAAGGCAGGATGCTGCCCCGTCAAGCATTACCGGCACTTTTAAAGCCGCAGCCTGCAAAACTGCGCCTGCCATAGCGGCAATGGTTCTGCTGCCAAGCTGATTTAAAAAATCATAGCCGCCGGTTTCAAGGTTTTTTGCATTATATTGCGGCACGCTGCTGTCAACGCAGCCAAGTGCCAGCACCTGCTGGCCGCCGTTTGTGCCTATTGCTTCTTTTGCCAGAAGCGCACCTTCAAGCAGTGCTTCTTCAATGCTTTCAGACGTTACCAAAAAAGTCTGACTTTTAACGCCGGAATTTTCCGCAAGCACGCAGGCAGGTTTCGTGCCCTGCATATATTCTGCCGCTGTAACAGCGTCGTCAGTCCAGAAAAGCACTGTTTTACAAGGAAAGTTTACGTCATTTTTATCTGCGCTGCCGTAAATTGCCGCATAGCGAGTAGCCATTTCTTCAAGCTTTGCCAGTGAACCGACCGGTTTAATTAAATTATCAAAACGCTCCTGCGCTTTTGCTGCTATCGTTTTATCAACAGGCTGCACCGTGCCAGCCAAAACATCTATTTCCATTTTGCACCATCCTTAAAACAAACTAAATATGCTGTGGTAAGTATAAAAGCAAAGTACCAAAAAGCGTCCGCCAATTATCAGCGTAAGCAGGTACAGCACGTTGCCGCACTCCGTCAGCGCGCCGTAGGTGTCGCCCGTCAGCCCGCCAAGCTGGCTTTGCAAAAATTTGGCAATGCCAAACACCAGCACAAAAGTAACTGCCATCACCAGCAGGTAATGCACGCCGCACAGTGCCGTTATGCCAATGCCAAGCGCCAGCGCGATAACCGTGTAGCTTTTTTTAGCGTACATGGTAAACATATGCCCGATACCGGTTTTGCGCGCGTAGGGAAAGTTGACGATAAAAATTACCATAAAAGTGCGCGTTGCCACGCTCATGGCAATCAGCGCCGGTGTCAAGAGCTGTGGGTAAATGGCAAGGTACGCCGATACCTTCAGTAAAATAAGCACTATTACAGCCAGCACGGCATTGGAGCCTACATGGCTGTCTTTCATAATTTCCAGCATGCGTTCGCGGCTGCGCGCCGAAAAAACGCCGTCGGAGGTATCCATAAAACCGTCGTACATAAGCCCGCCGGTAATAATAATTTCTGCTAAAATCAAAAGCGCGGCACGCATAAAATCAGGCGCGGCAACCATTACCAAAGCGTAATTAACCGCACCCAAAAACGCGCCGATAACCAGCCCCACCAGCGGAAAATACGGCACACTGCGCGAAAAATCTTCGTCACGCCAGTCCGTGCGGTGGCTGAAACGGATGCGCGTTAAAAATTCCAGGCAGGTAATAAAATCACGCATTATGCTCACCTGCGGTTAAGTTTTTGTATAAATCAAGCGCCGACTGCAAAATTACAATGGCCAGCGAAGCGCCCGTGCCTTCGCCAAGGCGCATGCCTGCATCAACAATCGGTTTTAAATTTAAAATTTCCAGCATTTTGGCGTGGGAAATTTCTGCCGATAAATGCGAACAGAACATATAATCCGCGCAGGCAGGCTCAATGCCGTAAGCAAGCAGCGCCGCTGCCGTTGCGTTCACTCCGTCAACCATGGTCGGTACGCGGCGGCGTGCGCCCTCAATAATCATACCGGCAAGCCCGGCGTGGTCATACCCGCCAACTTTGCATAAAATATCCATGGCATTGCCAAGTTCAGGCTTGTTTACTGCCAAACCGTCCGCAACAACCTGGCGTTTAACCTTCATGCGTTCATCGTTAATGCCGGTGCCGCGCCCAACAGTCAGCTCCGGTGCAAGGCCTGTAAATGCCGATACGATAGCAGCAGTGGAGGTTGTGTTGCCGATGCCCATTTCTGCCGTTACAAGCATATTGTAGCCTTTATCAATGCACTCACCGGCAACTTTCATGCCGCGCTCCAATGCCATTTCGGCCTGCTCACGTGTCATGGCAGGGCCTTTGGTAAAATCTTCCGTTCCCCAGGCAACCTTTTCGTTGCGCACTTTCGGCAAGTGGCTCAAATCAAAAGTTGTGCCCATGTCTACAACAAACACATCCGCACCGGCGTGGCGCGCCATTACGTTGGCACCGGCAGTGCCGCGCATATAGCCGTTAATCATCTGCATGGTAACTTCCTGCGGATAAGCGCTGACGCCGTATTTGGCAATGCCGTGGTCGCCGCACATTAAAAGCATGGCGCTTTTTATTTTGCCTTCAAAATCAAGCGTGCCGCAAATAGCGGCATATTTTTCAACCATTTTTTCAACTTTGCCAAGCTGATACGGAACCTCGTCCACAGCCAGCCAGTTTTTATGCACAATTTCTGCCGCTTCTTTGTTCAGCGGCGGAACTATAATATCCTGCATTTTATTCCTCCTCAAATTTAAACGCCAGTTTCTTCATATCAACTGCCTGTCCTGCCACACAGTAAAATACGCTGTCCGCGGCATCCGCCACCTGCTGGTTCACCCAGCCTGCAATATCGCGGTATTCGCGTGCCATGGAATTTTCCGGCACAATTCCCGCGCCAACTTCGTTTGTTACAAACACCGTAATTTTGCCGCCTGCTTCAGCAGCTTCAATCAGTCTGGCAATTTCTGCCTTAACAACCTGCGCTTTTTCTTCCGTTGTGCCCTGCGGTGCGTTTTTGCCGTACAATAAATTACTCATGTAAAGCGTAAGGCAGTCAAACAGCACCGCATCAGCTTCCTGCGCAGCTTCGCACAAAACCTCGTGCGCATTATAGGGGGCTTCAAAATTTATCCAGCGCGTCCGGGGGCGGCGCGCTTTATGCAAACGTACACGTTCAGCCATTTCTTCGTCCAGAATTTCGGCGGTAGCAATATAAGCGCATTTTGCGCCGTAATACAGCACATATTTTTCGGCAAATTCGCTTTTGCCGCTGCGTGCCCCGCCGGTTACCAAAACAATTTTAGCCGGCATACAAAAACTCCTTTCTATAAACAAAAAATCCCCTTTATAACAAAGAGGATATACTTCAAAAACAATATGCAAATACCCGCCTATCCCCCGTAGGCTGTGATACTCGTAACAGGCAGGTCTCCTGGCTCAGGTTCATCGCCGTGCTGCGCCTTCCCAAAGCATTGCTTCAGTGACATTTTGCAGACAGCTCGCCATTACAGTAGCGGGACTGCACCGGATTCGCACCGGCTTCCCTATTAAGATTGCGGGGTTAACCGCCTCACCTGTTGATTTTTTCCGTTAAACTATATTCTATGCATTTCAAAAAAATCCTGCTTATGCAGATAAAAAATTAACGGCAGCCGTTAAGCCGCCGTTTAAACGCTTTATAAATTTATTTAAGGCTGTTTTTGTAATCCTCAAGGAACTGGGCAAGGCCTTTATCGGTAAGCGGATGCAGAAGCATCTCTTTTAAAACCTTGGTAGGAATGGTTGCAATATCCGCACCGGCGAGCATAACTTTTTCAACATGCTCCATATTGCGGATGCTGGCGGCAATAATCTGCGTATCGAGATTGTACTGACGGAAAACCTTAACAATGTTTTCTACCAGTGCCACGCCGTTTTCGCCAATGTCGTCCAAACGGCCGATAAACGGGCTTACATAGGTTGCACCGGCACGCGCTGCCATAAGTGCCTGCGGCAGGCTGAACACCAGAGTTACATTGGTTTTAATGCCTTCTTTGGCAAGAATTTTAACGGCTTTTAAGCCTTCGGCAACGCACGGAATTTTTACAACAACCTTGTCGGAAATTTTCATCAGCCTGCGCGCTTCGGCAACCATGCCTTCGCAGTCGGTGCTGATAACTTCGGCGCTTACAGGCCCGTCAACAAGAGTGCAAATTTCGGGAATAACTTCAGCCTGAGTTCTGCCGCTTTTGGCAATCAGGCTGGGGTTAGTGGTAACGCCATATACAACGCCCAGCGCTGCCATTTCTGCAATTTCCGCTACATTGGCGGTATCCATAAAAATCTTCACAATTCATACCTCTTTCATATTGTAATTTTTGTTAATAAATTTATTAATATGAATCGCCGGCTTAAACGCCAATTAAGGAACATAGATTTTGCTCATTATTCAATCGCAAAATCTGCGTAGCTTCGCTGGCACATTTATGGGCTTCGCTTTCAGCCCGTCACTAAATGGCGACTCACTTAAAACAGTACCGTCTGGTCGCTTCCGGGAGGTAAAAAAACATCATGCCCCCTGCCCTTGCGGTTTTTATTATTTACCCAGGTACCGCATTTGGGGCACTGCATTTCTGCCGCAGGCAAAGCCCATGCAAGCTGCCTGCCGCATTTTGGGCAAATAAAAAGCACCTGCATATTTGCTCCGGGCTGATATTTTTTCATACTCCGTCAACTCCTTTGCGGCCTTACCTGTCTATTATACACTATCGCAGAATTTTTTGCAGATTTTGTTGCAAGTTTTATGGACAAACAACGTAAAATTTTATATGCTATTATTAAATAAAGTTTAAAAGGTGGTTACACTATGTCACTGCAAAAAGAATTTGAAGCGCTTGGCTGTTGGAGCGCACCTACCGAAGAAGAACACATCAGCGTTTACGGGCTTGATTTTGATAACTGCTATATTATTTTTACCGACCTTGACGGCAAAACACCGGTTGACGCAAAAGCGCCCGTTGTTGCCGCCTGCTATGATGACCGCGATGCTTTTATGTGGGGCAAGGAGCTGAAAGATTTTGCTGCATTAAAAGCACTGCGCGCCGCCCACGCGGATGACAATGATTTTATTGCCGCCGTTGAAAATTATACGCTGCCCAAAGAATAAAAATTTAGAATTACACGGCATAATATAACTAAAATATAAAATTAATAATCATTCAGACTGACAGTCAAAATATTTAGTTATCAAACAGCAAATTATATCTGCTAACCGGTTATTTTTAATTTATCAATACAAATAAAAAGAGCTGCCTGAATGCCAACTCAAAAATTTTCTGCAATAATTTTAGTATCATAACAGTTCAAAGCACTTATTCACTGCGTTCAAAAAGTGTTTTGAACTGTTATTTTTATTAAATATTGCAATTTTTGAAAGTTGGCTGCCAAGCAGTTCTTTGTTATATTTACGCTTCAGTTAAAATTACAGTTCTATAAGTTTTTTGGTACCGCAATGCTAATTTTTAAAATAAAATCATAACACCCACGCGGGAATGTAATATAAACTGTCCGACGCCGGTAAGAGGTCATCAATTAAGCACACTATACCGCCTGCACCGATGTTTATTTTAGCATCTGCGCTCACCGGTTCCAGTATTGCAAAAGTTTTAATGGCTTTACTGGGGTACGCGCTCTTTTTAATGGCTATCGGATATGCCGTACCATTCTGCCAAATAATGAGTTCTATCTCTTTACCGTTGAAGTTGCGCAGGTAGTACAACGGCGGCACTATGCCTTTGTTAGCGTAGCTTTTGTAGATTTCCGTTACAACCCAAGTTTCAAAAAATTCGCTGCTCGCCGCACCTGCTTCCAAAGCATCGGCGTTAAGCCAGCGCGTTAAATATGCCGCAAGGCCAGTATCAAAAAAGTACAGCTTTGGTGCTTTTACTATATACTTTGCTCCCGGCGGCATAAAGGGCTGAAGCAAATAAATTATTCCTGCCGCTTCTAATGTCTTTATCCATTGCTTTGCCGTCGGTGCAGATATTTCTGCCGCTTTGGCAAGTTCTGCGTAGTTTATCATTTTACCTATCTGCCCGGCAGCGGCACATAAAAAGCGGAAGAATACCATTTCATCATTTATTTGCAGCAGCTTCATAACGTCGCGCTGTAAAAAGGTTTGTACGTAGCTGGCGTAATAGCTTTGCCAGTCCTGCTCACCGCCATTATACATGGCTGGCATACTGCCCTGCCAAATAAGCTGGTAAATTTCTTTCAAGCTCTGCTTTTTGGCGTGGTTCATGCGGTTAAACAGTGCGCCTACTTCCGGCAGGAAGGGTTCAGTGTTATCCGTACCGTTAATTTCATTAGCGCTTAACCCCTGCAAATCAATAATGCCGACTCTGCCTGCAAGGCTTTCCGTTACGCCCTGCATTAATGGCAGACGCTGCGAGCCAGTAAGCCAAATATCGCCATTTTTTGCTCCGTTATCGGCATACATTTTAATGTAGCTTAACAGCTGCGGCGCATATTGAATTTCGTCAATTAATAATGGCGGCGTATAACGCTGCAAAAACAGCGCCGGGTCGGCAAGCGCCAAACTGCGTACAGCAAGGTCATCAAGCGTAACGTAAGTACGCCCGCAGCCCTGTGCTAAGTGCTTTAACAGCGTCGTCTTGCCAACCTGCCGCGCACCCGTAAGCAGCAGTACTTTAAACTGGCCTGATATTCTGTTGATTGTTTGTTCAATATTGCGTGTGATGTACATGATGACCTTTAGCTTGCGTTACATTTTAATATATGTTTTACCAAATAATAATAAACAATAAAAGTAAATATATTACTCAGTAAAATCCCATATATAACTCCATTAATACCAAAATAATAACCTAATACAAATGCACATAAACAAAATAAAATAATTCTAACTATTGATATTACAGTTAATTTTTGATTATCTAAAAATCTACGGCAAACTAATAAATATATTCCTATTAAACAGTCCAATGAAGTCGACACTGCAATAACCGGCAATAAACTTATTCCTACAACAAAATATTGTGAATATAAAAATTTTAAAATAACAAAAGAAATTATTAATGCCCCAATAGATAAAATTATAAAATATTTTCTGCTAACTCGCTTTATATATGAAAAAATATATGTTTTGTCTTTTTCATCAACACTTGCTAAATAACCGCTCAATACACTATTTATAGGAGTAATAAATAAGTAAATAGCTTTTGAAGAAAGCGTTACAGCATAATAAAAATTTAATGTTATTGCCCCAAATACAGGATATAAGAAAAACCTGTCAAAATATGTTCCTACATTTGACATTACTGTTTGAACAGATACATTAGAAAATACAGCAAATGTTTTATTTAATTCACTGCTCAACTTTAAATATTTTACAGTTGCCAAGATTTTTTTTATATATACAACTAAAGACATTATTTCTGCTAAGCAGAAATATATATACGGTAAATCGAAAAACATTTTAAAGAAATTTAAAAATATTAATAAACTTCCCAATAAATAAAATAAATTTTGCAACAATATTAGTTTGTAATTATTTTCATATCTATACAAAAATTCACTCCACACTCTTAATACGGATAAAATAGAAGTAATTCCTACAAGACTACAATAAATTATAGACTTAAAAAATAATCCAGTAACAAATATTAAACTTATTATAACTAGAATTATAACAAGTAAAATTAAATTAAAATCTCCTAAAGATTTATTCTCAGTTTCATATAAATTTACTTTTATTAAAAAAGTATTACCCAAAGAATAAACAGTTATATATAGGAATATATTTATTAACGTAAAGATTAGTATTGTATCAGCAAAAATATCTTCACCGTAAAATTTTAAAATATTAGGCATTATTACAATTTGCTGGGCAAACATAAAAACACCAAATGCCAATATGTTTATAATAAAACTATTTTGTAAACGCATATCAAAAGAGTGCCTTTAATATTTTTTCCAAAAGTATTCTTTTTGTTGCTCTATAAAATTTTTATCGTATAAAGAAAAATCTTTTTTGTACCAAGGATATTCCTGTACTATTTCTAATATTTTTTTCTCATATTCATCAAAACTTCCTACAACTCTTGCAGGAATGCCTGCCGCAATACTATTATCAGGTATATTTTTGGTAACAATGCTTCCTGCTGCAATTATTACATTACTTCCTATATTTACATCATACAAAATTTTAGCATCTGCACCTACAAAAACATTATTGCCTATAACAATTGTTCCCAAACGCCTTATTTTAAAAGGCAAATTATTTTTATTTTTAATTAAGGTACCAACAATATCATGGTTTAAAAATCTTACGCCAGCAGCAAGATGGACATTATGACCAATTTTTATCAAATGCGGTTCAACCCCAAAATTAAAACTAGTAAAACTACACCTTTCGCCTTGTTCGTAAAACAGCCCAATTTTTTTACAAAATTTAGCTCTTGTTTCTGGATTTCTAATTAAAATTAAAATAATTAATATCAAATATCGTTTTAACATTTATTTATTTCCTTTAAACTTTTCCATTGTTACAGTTTCGGTGGCATTTATACCATCACGCTGCACTACTTTTTGTATTGTTTTCAAAATTATTTTGCAATCATTAATAAAAGTAACATTTTTTACATATTCAATATCGTATTTAAATTTTTCTTCCCACGTAATGCTGTTACGACCGTTTACTTGTGCTAAACCAGTCAGTCCAGGCCTAACATCATGTCTATGTTTTTGTTCTTCATTATATAAATCCAAGTATTCTACCAATAAAGGTCGTGGCCCAACAATTGACATATCTCCTTTTAATATATTAATTAATTCAGGCAGCTCATCTATTGAAGTAGAACGTATAAATTTACCAAATTTTGTAAGCCGCAAATCATCAGGTAATAAATTTCCACTTTCATCTTTAGCATTATTCATAGTTCTAAATTTTATAATTTCAAAAATCTTGCCGTTCTTTCCCGAACGTTCCTGCCTGAATAGTATAGACGAACCTAATTTTACTTTTATTAATAACCCTACTATTATTAAAGGTATTGCTAATATTATTAAAACAAATGCCGATAATAAAAAATCTAAAATTCTTTTAATATATTTTTTATACATATTCATATATCAAATAGGCATTGCTGGAACACCAAAAACATTTTCTCCTTCTTTAACTTTTTTTAAAACCACACTGCCAGCTCCAACTTTAGCATAAGCTCCAACTTTAGCATTCGGTAATACTTTTGCTCCGCAACCAAAATAAACATGATCCTTTACTTCTACATTACCAGTAATACTAACCCTACCCATCAAACTGCAATAATCACCTAATTTTGCATCATGACCTATGCTTGTATATGAATTTAACATTACAAAATTTCCTATTTTAGTATTACAACTAACTGAAGTATTTTGGCATAATATTACCCCTTCACCAATTTCAGCTGAAGGTGCTATCAAAGCTGTTTTATGAATTAACTTCATAAATTTACCATTTTTATTTTTAACAATTTCTACTATCTTTTCTTTTATTTTACAATCTGCAATAGCTATCACAAACACATCATCTTTTTTTATTTCATAATTAATTATATTATTTATAACGGGCATTGGTAATAAACCATACTTTTTATCATTTAAAGGTACATCTCCTTCAATAAAACCTTTTATTACAAATTCACTCCCATAACCAATAGCATTATTTGCATGCCAGTACGTTTCTCTAGCAAATCCTCCAGTTCCTATTATTAAAAGATTTTTCATATTCATTCACCTAACTTTTTCATACCTTATCAATACCCAAAAATTGCGTATCAGTTAAATCCGTTATCGCAATTGCAATGCTTAACCCACATCCAAAAGAACACAAACACATTTTTGAAAAAGAGCCTCGTTTTGTATCAGTTAATCCACTTAGTGCTAATGGTATTGATGTTGCTCCAGTATTCCCATAATTAGCCGCCAAAAACGGTACTTTATCATATTCTAATCCTAATTGTTCAGCAATTGTTTTAGAAAAAACTTTATTGGCCTGATGAATTAGTATCATTTCTAAATCTTCATTGTTTATAGAATAAGTTTCTAAAAGATTTTTTAAAGAAGGTACAGCATGTTCTAAAACAAAATTTGTCATACCCCAGCCATCCATACTTATATAATTATCATTATAATTATTTTCGTTTTCAGAAGCTTTTTTATTCCTTGCTCCACCATTACGAATAATAATTTTGTCAAAATATTCACCATATGTTTCAGCAGTAAAATATAATGTATTGTCTCCTCGCTCTATTAATGTTGCAGTTCCTGCATCACCAAATAAAGGTCTAGTTGCTCTGTCCGTAGGATTAGTATTTTTGGACCTTGTATCTCCAACACAAAGCAGCACTTTATTAACACCTCCACCTGCAATTAAACAACTGGCCGTATAAAGCCCCTGTACAAATCCCGGACAACCTTGATTAATATCAAATGCAATTACGTTATTAGATAATCCCAATCTATGCTGCATAATGCTGCTGTTATTTGGCAGCTGGAAATCAGGCGATGTTGTAACAAAAATTACAGCATCTATTTCTTCTTTCCTAAAATTACCCTTTTGTAATAAATTTTCTGCTGCCCGGCAGCATAAATCAAAAGCAGTAGTGTTTTCACCAGTTATACTTAATTTTACAAAGCCAGTTTTCTTGTTAAAACGCTTTATATCACTTTCTGATAAAAGACCGCATGTATGCTCGGCCAAGTTTTTTTGATTTTTAGAAACACAACCGGCAACGGCTGTTACTTTTATTCCTTCTATTTTAGCAAACATAACTTTATTTACCCCTTTATGCTAAATGCCCTCCATCTACAATAAAATCAGCACCAGTAATCCATTTTGCTGCATCACTTAACAAAAACATCGCCATTTTGGAAATATCATCTACATTTCCAAAATTTAAAGGATATAGATTTTTTAAATCTTTCGCCGTAACATTTGGTATACTTTCAATTAACCTGTCATTACAACCTGTTTTAGTAATAATTCCAGGACTAATCCCATTAATCCGTATCCGTGGAGCTAATTCATGAGAAAAGCATTTTATTGCCGCATTTAATGCCGCTTTAGATGAAGCATAAGCAAATTTCCCTTTAACCCCTTTATGTGCTGCAATGGAACTTATCATAACAAATGAAGCATTATCATTTGTTATATTTCGTTTTGCCAATAAAGCCAGCAAATTGATATTTCCCCAAAAGTTAACTTCCATTATCCCTTTCGCTCGTTCTAAATCCAAAACTCTTAATGGAATTAGTTCACTAATCCCTGCGCAACCAACAAAGCCATCTAATTTACCGTATTGTGTTACTGTATACTTTATTTTATCGTTTACTGCTAAATAATCAGTAACATCGCACGGAACCGGTATCACGTTTGCGTATTCTTCAGCAAGCGTATTTAATTCATCCTGCCTTCTGCCAACGGCAAAAACCTTTGCCCCACTACTAGCTATATCTATAGCTATTTTTAAGCCAATTCCACTTGTCGCGCCAGTTACTAATATATTTTTTCCTCTAAAATTGAAGCTTACATTTTCCATAGGAAGTTCACTCTATAATTGCATACAAATCGGCAATAGTTTCTGAGCTTTTTACTTCTACGATATTAACATTTTTACCAATAGTTTTACTAAATGCTAAAAAGCTTATATAGCTTAAACTATCCCATTCCTCAATGTCGCTTAATTTCATATCAAAATCAAGCTCGCCTTCATAATCCAAAATGTCCGTTAATTTTTCTAAGAATTGTTCCTTTGTCATTTTAATTCGCTCCTTTAAATAATTGCTTAACACTCTCAATAACAATATCCTGTTGCTGCTTTGTCATTTTATTATCACTCGGCAAACATATTCCTCTTGCAAAAATATCTTCGCTCACCGGCTTATTTCCCGCCATTATAAAATCATTGTTTTTATATACCGGCTGCATATGCATCGGTTTCCATATCGGACGCGATTCTATATTTTCTTTTGCAAGTGCTAAACGTATATCTTCCGGCGTTACTTTTTCTCCTTCATTTATTGTTAAACAGCTAAGCCAGAAGTTAGGTTCACTGCACGATAAATATGGGTTCATTTGCACAGGCAAATCTTTAAATGCTTCCTTGTAACACATATAGATTGCCTTTTTCTGCGCAATGTGCTCATCTAAATGCAGCATCTGCCCTCGCCCTATGCCTGCAACTATGTTGCTCATGCGGTAGTTATACCCTATTTCTTTATGCTCATACCAAGGGCAGTTTTCCCTTGCCTGTGTTGACCAAAATCGTACTTTTTTTACGGCTTCTTCATTATCACTTAAAAACATGCCGCCGCCGGAGGTTGTTATTATTTTATTGCCATTAAAAGAAAGAACAGAGTGTTTACCGAATGTTCCTGTTTGTATACCTTTATAAGTTGCGCCAAGGCTTTCGGCTGCATCTTCTATTAAGGTAACTTTATATTTTTGACAAAGCTCCCGTATCTCATCAAGTTTAGCCGGCGTACCATAAAGGTTTGCAACAATAACAGCTTTAGCGTTATATTTTCTTAACCCTATTTCTAATGCTTTCGGGTCCATATTCCATGTTTCTTTTTCGCTGTCAATAAATACCTGTATGCCACCTTCGTAACTTACAGGGTTTACTGTTGCAGCAAAGGTCAAGTCGCTGCATAAAACAATATCGCCGCGCTGTACACCCGCCATCTTTACTGCCATATGCAGGGCTGCCGTACCGGAATTAAGTGCAGCAGCTTCTTTTACACCAACGTATTCAGCAATACTTTTTTCAAATTCATCTACGTTTTTCCCTAAAGGTGCTACCCAGTTTGTATCAAATGCTTCTTTTACATATATTTGTTCTTCGCCGTGCATAGTTGGTGAAGAAAGATATAATCTTTCTTTTGGCATTTTAATTATCTCCTTTGTTTTATTTAAATATTTTCCCTGTTTGGCGTATAAGTAGGTACTATCTTTTGCAATGCTGCTACTACTTCTTCACCGTCTGTTATTTCAAGTATTTTGCTTATTTCATTATCAAGTTCAGCTTTGTCTATTTCTTTTATCCTTGCAGTAAAGATTTTTTTATGCGTTGTTTTTTCCGTGCCATCTTCTGCGCTTAGCAGTTCTTCAAACAGCTTTTCTCCCGGCCTTAAACCGGTTATTTTTATTTCTATGTCTTTATCAGGTATTAAACCAGAAAGCGTTATAAGGTCTTTCGCAAGGTCGTATATTCTTACCGGTTCGCCCATGTCAAGTACGAATACTTCCCCGCCTTTTGCCATGGCCCCGGCTTGTAATACCAGCTGGCTTGCTTCCGGTATTGTCATGAAGTAGCGTTTCATATCCGGATGTGTTACCGTTACCGGGCCGCCTTTTGCTATCTGCTTTTTAAACAGCGGTATTACGCTGCCGCGGCTGCCGAGCACGTTGCCAAAACGTACTGCTACAAACCTTGTGCCGCTGTTTTTGCTCATGCTTTGCACATACATTTCGGCAACTCGTTTGGTACAGCCCATTACGCTTGTTGGGTTTACTGCCTTATCGGTAGATATCATTACAAAGGTTTGTACGTTGTGTGCCGCTGCTTCGTCTGCTACTACTTTGGTGCCCAGTATATTATTGCGTACTGCTTCAGCCGGCTGATATTCCATTAGCGGTACGTGTTTATGTGCTGCTGCATGGAATACTACCTGCGGTTCAAAGTAGTCCATTATGGCTTTTATACGTTCTTTATCGCGTATGTCGGCAATTATTGGCACTGTTTTTACTTCCGGGCTGTTTATTTTCAGTTCCTGGGTTATTTCATAAATACTATTTTCACCTTTACCTAAAAGCAATAGCTTTTTAGGCTGCATTTTTGCTACCTGCCGTACTATCTCACTGCCAATACTGCCGCCCGCGCCGGTAATTAATACTATTTTGCCTGCAAGATACTCTCTTACGGCTGTAGTATCAAGTTTTACCGGGTCTCTGCCTAAAAGGTCTTCTATATCTACCGGGCGCAGCTGGCTTATGCTTACTTTACCTTCAATAATCTCATAGAGTCCCGGTAAAATTGTAAGTTTGCAGTTTGTTTCTTTGCAGATGCTGATTATTGCTTTTATTTCTTTGCCTTTTACAGATGGCATGGCAATTATTATTTCATCTATACCTTTTTCAGCAGCAATTTTTACAAGCTCATTACGTGTCCCCAGTACTTTAACGCCAAGTAAAATTTTACCTGTTTTATTTTTATCGTCATCTATAAATCCTTCTACCTGCCTGTTCGCTATATGGTAACGTTCTATTTCACGCAAAAGCATTGCTCCGGCATCACCGGCCCCGATAATAAGCACTTTATTCTTTTTACGCTGTATTTGCCTGTATTTAGGTTTATTCATTACGTAACTGTAAAACCTTAACGACAGGCGACTTCCGCCAATAAAAAATATTAGCAGCAATCCTGTAAATACATATAATGAACGCGGCAATACAGCACCGATATAAAGCGATATAAAATACCATGCGGCACTGGCGGCGATATTCGCCATAACAATTGCTATAAGTTCCATTGCGCTGGCATAGCGCCAGATTCTGCCGTAAAGTTTAAATAGATAAAACGATATGATGTAAATAGCAACAGCTAACGGCATGTATGATATGAGCAAGGAAAGATAATTAGACGGTATTTTATTGCTGTCAAAACGCAGGTATATACTTATAAACGCAGCTAAAATAACACTGATTATATCCAATGATGCCAGAAACACCGGCAGTAAATATTTTCGCAAATTCTATCACCCTGGGCTTTAATTTTATCTAAACTAAAAATTTATAATATAATTGTACCATACCTTTACCCCCCCCGCAAGACATTTCCGTTAGAGTGAGTCTAACTTTTACTGGTCTTGGTGAAACTTTATCCCTACCGGCAGGTTAGCGCGGCGGCGCAGTTTTACGGTAACCCGCACTGCCAGTGATGCGTGATAGTTACTTTTTATCTTTACAGCTAAAAGCTACTGCATTTTGCATTTATCATTAGCTTAACTAAACAACAAACCCTACGGAAGATGCTGCTGGTATGAAGCGCAGGCCAAAATCGCGACGGCTAAATCATTGTTGTAGCCTCCATGCGCAAACACGATACGAAGTCGTGTTTGCAGACGCAAATAGGAGCGACGTTTTGGCAAGCTGAATAATAGCGGCGTCTTCCGTAGAGTTATATAATTGGCGAATCAGCTAAAAAATAACGGCATCAGCCAGACAACTGCATATAAAAATTTCAATATAAAATAAAAAATAACAGTAATAAACACGCTTTTTGAACGAAGTGAATAAGCGTGTATTACTGTTATTAAACTAAAATTATCAAATTGTTCAAAATTAAACAGTTAACATTGTTATTTATACAATAGCATAAAATTATAAAATTTGGCACTTTATTTAACCAAAAAACGCATTCTCAAAGCCTTAGAGTTTTAAGAATGCGTTTTTTGTGTTTTCTTATTCAGCATTTTCCAGCAGCATACGCATGCCGTTAAACATTTCTTCCTGCTGCGGCAAAATTATTTTTTCACGTTCGGAAGTTACCTGCTCAAACACTGGCTGCATTATTTCACGGGCAAAACTATATCTGTAATCACTGGCATACATATCTTTCAGCAAACCACCGTCAATTGTATCTTTTAATATATCGGCAATTTTTTCTGCCTCTTTCTGGCCTATAAGAAATTCGCCTGCCATATCTTTAAAAATATCTTCAATAATTTCAACCATTTCTTTGGCATCGTCTTCAATAAATTCATCCAGCACGGCTGAAGAAACACTGTTAGCGGCTGAACCGCCGACAAATGAACCTATCAGCCCGCCAACCAAACCTCCTACGGCAGTACCTATTACCGGAACTACAGAACCAAGTGCCGCGCCGGCCGAAGCACCTCCAACCCAACCTGCCGTACCGCCTGCAATCGTTGCAGTAGTATTTGTAATATTTTTAAAAAGCTGAGCTGCGGAAATTCTGCCGCGGAAAATATTTATAATATCGACACTTGAAAGCACAACAACAGAAGCTGCCGCCGTTACTACATTGCCACGCAGCAATTTGGACGCACTTTTCATAGCTGCCGCACCGTAAATATTTTTTCCTGTCCGCAGCGCGTTAACCAGCATTTGTGATGCTCTTGGGCCCATCAAATTTACAATAGCATCACTGCTGGCCTTAAAAGCACCATTTAAAACTGATTTTTGCAGCTGGCTTGTAACTACTGCTGTTAAAAATGCCGTGCCGCCTACTTTTAAACCTGCTGCTGCCGCAGATTCCAAAGCCACATCAGCATCTTCGCCGCGCCACAACGATATTGCAAATGTCAGCCCGGCGCTAAGTCCAAAGCTGTATGCGGCAATAACAGCGCCATTAGCAGCGTCAAACGTAATGGATTCCACCGTACCGGCTTTAGCAATATTTTTAGCCTGCTCATAGGTAAAATTACCTTTGCGCACAATTTCTTTAGCTTTGGCCGGGTCTGTAACGCCAGGTACCTGTCCCTTTTTTATACGCTCTGCCATTGCTTTAACGGCATCATCATATTTATCAAGCGGAACCTCTATCTGCATTGGGCTGCCGTCAACATTAAAATAACGGAAACGATCATTTTCAAAGCATTCTTTTATACATTTAGCGCCTGTTTTGCAGTATTTAGACTGAATATTTACACCGTCCACAATCCTGTCCGCACCATTTTTTGCATTATTATCTCCGGCAATCACGGAATCCTTTCCGTGCAAAATATCATACAGATGATTGGCTCGTTCGGCGGCAAAACCATGTCCGCGCGGTGTACTGAATTTATCTATACCGTAATTAGTTGCGGCATTACTTATGTTGCCATAAACATTACCGGCCGCTTCCGCACCAACGGATTTCTTTTGTTTCTTATCTTCCGTAACCATAATGCCTCCAGTATTTTAAATAATCATTAACAGGATGTCTTTATTATAACTCTTTTGATAAATTAATTAAACATAATAAAACAGCCTGCACGGTATGTCCATGCAGGCTTAAATTTTAATTTTCGTTATGATATTTGGCATCCAATCCGCCGCTGAACCATCTGCCATTTAAAATATTTTTTATAATGTAGTTTTTGCTGTCAGCATTAAGGCTGTTGTCTGCTTCAAGTTCTTCTAAAATTACGTCATAGCTGGTATCGTTGCTTCGCTGATAAACTTTTGCCTGCTTGCCGTCAGCATCAAAAACAGTTTCTGCGCGGTTTTGCGGTGTCCATGCCTCCCATTTTTCCGGCAGCAAGCCGTTATTTGGGTCGCCGGTACGGATAAATGTTGCCAGCGATGCTATAAAAATATCACTTAACTCCTGCGGGCCGGGTTTAGCAAAAACATCGGTACCCACCGTATACGGATAAGGCTGGTCTGTTAAGAACGGCAAAAAAATGCCATGCGTAGCACCGGTTTTAACTGCATAAGTTTCTCCAACCACTGCCGGGTCATGCCCAAAATCAAACATGCAGACATATATCGGAGCTTTGTAGTTGGCATAAATATCTTCTGCCGATTCCTGCCCGTTAAAGAAACCGTAAAATTTACTGCCATATTTATTTGCAAACACAAATTCTTCCGTAGTAAGTTTATCTTTTAACACTTTATCCATACGGTTTTTAAAATATTGGTCACGCGTCAAAAATGAAGTAAATTCATCGCTGCTTGCCAGCATTAAAAGAGGCACGCTGTTAAATTTTTCGGCTGCAAAACCTTCTTTGGGCAATACTTTGCCGTCACCATATAAATGCGGAAATGATTTCATTCTGATAAGTGCGCCAGCCATTACAGGAGCAAGCCGTTCTCCGGGCAGCTTCATCAAATAACTGCGTACTTCATCGCTGCCCTGCATCAGCCATTCTGCTGCATCTTTTTCATCGGCACAAATACCATCGGCAACAACAAGAGGTGCAAGTTTACCGGCAATAATCTTTTGGCTTTCTGCAAAATCAGCAACCGTCAGCCCTCCGCTGAAGGAAATTGCTTTATCAAACTTATCTTTAAACAGCGGCGAAATAAGCATTGCCATTACATCACGCCCGCCGGCAGAAAAGCCGGAAACAGTGATATTATTGGCATCACCGCCGAATTTATCAATATTTTTCTTAATCCACTCCAGTGCATATGCCTGGTCAATAAGCCCATAGTTGCCGCTGTCATTAAGCGCATTACTGTTTGCCAGCGCAGGCAAATTATTAAAGCCAAGCAGTCCTAAACGATATTGTACAGAAACGTAAACTGAATTAGCTTCTTTGGCGAACTTTTCTCCCATCCATAAACGGCTGTTGCTGGTCTGATTATTGCCGCCATGAATAAACACCAATACCGGCAGATTCTTCTCGCCTGTATCAGGGCGGTAAACATCAAGAGTTAAAACGCCCTCCTGCCCTATTACATTTTTGCCGTTAAACTGCAAATTGGCAGGAGCATATTGCGAACAATCTTTAACACCGGTATATTTTTCTGCTTTCTGCGGCAATGCCCAGCGTTTTTCTCCATCTGCCTGCTGTGCATAGGGTATGCCAAACCATTTTACAACATTGTATTTTTCGTCATATACACCTTGTACAATGCCTTCGCTTGTTTTTACCTGCGCAGAAAATTCTGCGGCAAATGCAGTATTGGCTAATAACATCAAAGTTATTAATAAAACTTTAAAAATTTTCATCATACCCCTCCGCTCACAAATTATTTATAATTACACCTCAAACAATTCCGTATCATAATCTTTACAGCTTTTCATTTTCCGTTCTGTTACAACATCCTGCGGCGACAATTTACCAAACAACAACGGGCTTGTTTTATCGTGCGCGGCACAATTTATTTTTACCATACCTGCATTATAATTAGCATAACAATACAGGCAGCCGCCGGGGCAGGTATTGTAAGCGCCTATATCTATGCTGGCGGCGCAGCAGCACTCCGGCCTCTGATTTTTATCTTTGCCTGCTTTCAGTTTAAAGCCGCCAATATTTTCTATTAAATCCTTATCTATACATGCCGATGCCGTAATGCCAAGCGGCGTAAAATCTGCCGTTTCGGCGCAGGTTTGCAGTTTTAACCCGTATTTATCAGCAATTTTGGCAAGGCGTGCGGCAAAAGCATAAATTTCTTTATTGCTATAACTAACGGCAGCAATTTTTTGCGCGTTGCGTTTTGTATTGCGGTACTCATCCATAAAGCTGATAACACAGCGTTCCGTGCTGCCGCTTAACTCTGCCGCCAACGCTTCAAAGCACTCTAAATGATATTCCGCGCTGTACCTGCTGCTGAAAAATATAGGGTCATACCGCCAGATAACACGCTGTCTGCTTATTTTAGCAGCTAACTCTTTAAATGCAGGCAGCAAAGTCTGCTTTTTATCGGGCAGGCCCGGTTCTATGTCTTTTCCGTAACCTGTTAAAGTAAACTGAAAATAATACGGATACTCTGCCAGTTCATCAAGGCGCTTCATCAGCGGCAGCGGATTTTTCGTCCAAAATACAAAAGCATCCACCACCTCCGGCGATAAAGCAACTTTACTTACATTATGAACATTCATGGGGTTGCGCACCAGCACATAACCAGCACGCAGGCGGTTATAAAACCACTCTGCATAAAATGCCGGTATGTCTGTTCTGCGGCTTACGCTGATAATCATGCTGCATTAAATGTGTTTAACCGAATTAAAAATTTCTTTATTGGCTTCAACGGCACTGCTGCCGCCAACAACGCAAATATAGTTGCCGCTCAATGTATCACACACTACCTGAGCGAGGCTGCGTAAATCATCATTAGTTAAATTAAGTATTTCATCGCGTGTTTTCTGGCGCATTTCCTGCGGCACACCTTTAATATGGGCAAGCGCCGTCTGCGAAAGGCGCATGGAATTTGTTAAAGGCACGTCTGCCGCGCTGATGGTACCGATAATATACTTGGTAAGCTCACGTTCGGGCAAATCAAGCTGTTCCAGCCAGCCCGGCAAACCGCGGTAGGCTTCCAGCGATTCAGCCAGTTTCGGGTCGCGGTAAGAGGCAAAATACATGCTGCCGTTGCGGTCAAACACGGCAGATGCACCGTAAGCACCGCCCTGAATACGTATTTTAGTCCATAAATATTCATAGCGCAAAATTGTTTCCAAAACCTTCATTGAACCGGTAAATTTATGGCCCGCTTTGCGGAAATCGCCGCCGGCTGCAACATACTGAACTTTACCCGGCGTCATAATACCTTCGTTAAGCCCCGGTGCGTCAAGCGGTTTTACGGCACTGCCTGCTGCTTCAGACTGCGGCAGTAAAGCTGCGAATTCTTTTGCCATTGCCAAAACCTGCGCTTTATCTTCTTCTTCGCAGCTATAAGCAAGCAGATATTTGCTGTTTTCAAAAAATACGCCTAAAAGGCTGCTTAATTTTTGCAGGGTTTCACCGGCACGTTCATCAAAATGCTCGGTTAAATCTTTTAAAAATTCATAGTAGGAATAATAATCCTGCTCATTAACCCTTGCCGCCGGAGAATAATACGAATTTAAGCGCGCGCATGCCACGGTCTGCCCACGGCTGAAGAAGTTGCTGTCCCAGTCGCTTTTAACCTCCGCCAATACTTCACGCAGGCGCTTAACGCTGTCAAAACGGCTTTCAAGCGCAATGGCACGCAGAATATCAAACATATGGGTTAAATTATGTACAAGCGCTTTGGCGGTAACCGTAAATTTAACGGTGTAATCATTTACACTTTCTGCCGCGGAATAAGCGTGTACCTGAAAAGTTACGCCGCCGGTATATTTAATTCCCAGCGTGGAAAGCTGCTGATAAGTATATTTACCGGCGTCAACCTTGCCCAGCATATCGCTCAGCAGGTAACAATAAGGCAGCAGGCTGCCGTCAATGCCGCTCATATCAAAATACCAGTTTAAATAAGCTATTTTATTTGTAAAGGCAGGCACATACAAAAATTCATTGCTTCCCTCTGTTGTAAGTTCGCCGTCCAGTTTTTCCGCTTCGCGGCGTATATCACTTCTTTCAAGCAGTGGTATGCTTGCCAAAGCCTCCTGGCTGTCGGGCGCCGCCTGGCGTTCATGCAGAATGCGGCAATACTCAACGGCTTCTTCAATTTCTTTTTCGCTCATGCCGGCTTTTATCTGCTGCATTTTTTCTGCAAGTTCTGCCTGCTCTGCTTCTTCCATGCCTTTTTTAGGCATCAGCGTAAGCAAAACCTTGTGGGTATTATCAAGCAGATAATTTTCAATTAACTGTTCATAATAATTTGTTTTTATGCCTTCGCGCAGCTCTGCCAGCAGTTTATTATAACGCAGTCCGTCTAAAGGGTCACCATCATAAAGCCAGGTATCCATAACGCCAATGCCGTAAATAAGCCCTTTAGGATAAGCACCGAAATCTGCCTCGCGCAGTTTAAATTCCAGCATGTTAAGGCAGGCTTCCAGAAGTTCCTTATCAAGGCCTTCAATGGTAAGCTTTTGCAGGGTGCGGTAAACAATGCTGATAAATTCATCACGCTTATCTTCTTCCGAACCGGAAACTTTAACTGCAAAAACAGGCTGGCGCAAACTGCCGGTATATTGCCCGTAAGCATCCGTGCAAATGCCGCTTTCCAGCAAAGCAAGGCGCAGCGGCGCACTGTTGCCCTCCAAAAGCACTGTTTCCAAAAGGCGCAGCGCAAGCGAAGTTTTAGCGTCGCGCGCATCACCGCATACAATATCAAGTTCATGGTAGGTTTTAGCCGCCAGGTCTTCATCTGCCCCAGCAGGATAAAAGGCTTTTACCTCTTTTGTTTTGGCAAACGGCTGCTGTAAGTGAATGGCTGAATTAACGCTGCCGCTTTTTTCAAAAGCCGATAAATACTCACCGTCAAGATATTCCAGCGTTTTTTCAATATCCATATCGCCGTACAGATAAACAAAGGAGTTCTCCGGGCTGTAATAAGTACGGTGGAAGTTTTCAAATGCTTCCTGAGTCAACTGCGGTATTGCTGCCGGATAGCCGCCGGATTCATAGCGGTATGGGCTGTCCGGGAACAAAGCACGCATAACTTCGTTTTCGGCAATGGCGTCCGCCGAAGAATATACGCCCTTCATTTCGTTGTAAACAACGCCGTTATACGCAAGCTCGCCTTCTTTACCGGCAATTTCGTAATGCCAGCCTTCCTGCATAAGCGTATACGGGTTTTCATAAATCAGCGGATAAAATACCGCGTCCAGATAGACATCCATTAAGTTTTTAAAATCTTTATCATTGCGGCTGGCAACCGGATACATTGTTTTATCCGGATATGTCATTGCATTTAAAAACGTATTCATGGAACCTTTAACAAGTTCTACAAAAGGCTCTTTTAAATGATATTTGCGCGAACCGCACAGCGAAGAATGTTCCAGAATATGCGGCACGCCGGTATCATCATAAGGCGGCGTGCGGAAACTGATGGAAAATACTTTGTTATCGTCGCTGTTGCCAAGATATAAAAGCCTTGCGCCGCTTTTTTCATGTTCCATTAAATATGCTTCGCTCTGTACTTCTTCAACGTATTCAGCATGCTTTATGATAAAGCCGCTGTAAACTTTATTAACTTCAAGTTTCATAAATTTACCTCCAATTTGCAACACTATTTTTATTTTATCACATCTTTACAATGCAGACGAAAAATCTTAATGCCAACTTGCAAAAATTTTGCAAATTTTATATAATGGCATCATAACAAATCAATTTAATGTATTATTGATGTCATAAATAAAGGAGTTGTTATTATGGAACCGGCGCGTTTCAGCCTGCGCATTCACCCAGTTATAATGAAAAAAATGAAAGTAATTGCCGAAAATAACGGCCGCAGCGTCAACAAGGAAATTGAGCAGATTTTAAAATGGGTTGTTGACGACTACGAAAACCAAAAAGGCAAAATTAAAATTGACGATTAAAACAAGCAGTTACAAAAATACGCAGAAACCGGTTAAGGCTTCTGCGTATTTTTTAATCCATTTTTAAAATTGCCATAAAGGCTTCCTGCGGCAGTTCCACGCTGCCAACCTGCTTCATGCGTTTTTTGCCCTCTTTTTGTTTTTCCAAAAGTTTGCGTTTACGGCTTATATCGCCGCCATAGCATTTTGCCAAAACATCCTTGCGCAAAGCGCGCACGTTTTCGCGGGCAATAATTTTGTTGCCGATAGCAGCCTGCACAGGTATTTCAAACATCTGGCGCGGAATTAAGCTGCGCAGCTTTTCAACAAGCTGCCTGCCGCGCACCGTGGCTTTTTCACGGTGTACAATAGCACTCAAAGCGTCAACCGGGTCACCGTTCAGCAAAATATCAACCTTCACCAAATCAGAAGCACGATAACCGGCAAGTTCATAATCAAGCGAAGCATAGCCGCGTGTTGCAGATTTCAAGCGGTCAAAATAGTCAAAAATAATTTCACTCAGCGGCAGCGCATAATGAATCATAACACGGGTTTCATCAAGGTATGTCATGTTTTCGTATTCGCCGCGTTTTTCCTGCGACAATTCCATAACAGCGCCTACATAATCTTTCGGCACAATAATGGTAGCATTTACATAAGGTTCTTCAACATGGTCTATAACCGTCGGGTCGGGGAAGTTAGACGGATTATCAACCAGTTCCACATCGCCGTTAGTGCGGAAAACTTCATAAATTACGTTAGGCGCTGTAGTAATAAGCGCTAAATTATATTCGCGCTCCAAACGTTCTTTAATAACATCCATATGCAAAAGGCCCAAAAAGCCGCAGCGGAAACCAAAGCCCAAAGCGACGGAAGTTTCCGGCTCAAACACCAGCGAAGCATCGTTAAGCTGTAATTTTTCCAGTGCGTCGCGCAGATTGTCATAATCGGAATTTTCTACCGGATAGAGGCCGCAGTAAACCATCGGCGTAGCCTTGCGGTAACCTGGCAGAGCTTCATCTGCGGGATTGTTGGCGTCGGTAATGGTATCGCCAACGCGCGCGTCCTTAACGTTTTTAATGGCGGCTGCCAAAAAGCCTACTTGCCCCGCATCAAGCTCATCAACAATTACCGGGTTAGGCTTAAACACGCCGACTTCCGTTACTTCAAATTCCGCTCCGGTTGCCATCATGCGTATTTTCATGCCTTTTCTTACGCGGCCGTCTATTACGCGGAAATAAAGCACAACACCTTTATAAGCATCAAATTTGGAATCGAACACCAGTGCTTTTAAAGGCTTTTGCGCGTCGCCTTTGGGAGCCGGAATCTTTGCTACAATCGCTTCCAAAACGTCTTCTATACCTATGCCTGTTTTAGCGCTTGTAAGTACGGCTTCGGATGCGTCAATGCCGATAACATCTTCAATCTCATGCTTTACACGTTCAGGGTCTGCACTCGGCAGGTCAATTTTATTAATAACGGGAATAATTTCCAAATCATTATCCAAAGCCAGGTAAACATTGGCAAGAGTCTGCGCTTCAATACCCTGCGTAGCATCAATAACCAGCAGTGCACCTTCGCAGGCAGCCAGCGCGCGCGATACTTCATAAGTAAAATCGACATGGCCCGGAGTATCAATAAAATTAAGCATATACTCCTGCCCGTCGCGTGCCGTATAAATGCTGCGCACAGCCTGCGCTTTAATGGTAATGCCGCGTTCACGCTCCAAATCCATGGAATCAAGAATTTGTTCTTCCATTTCGCGCTTGGTTAAGGTGCCGGTATATTCAATCAAACGGTCGGCCAGAGTAGATTTACCATGGTCGATATGGGCAATAATAGAAAAATTGCGTATATGTTGCTGATCCATTGCGTTCTCCTTATAAAAAACTTATCTGACTTATTATTATATCATTTATAGCGCAGTGCCTGCAAGTACATGAACTTTTCGGCGTCCTGTAAAAAATATTGCTGCCGCAAGATTTATAATAAAAAATCCTTGCGCAGTGCCTTACTTTGTGGTAAAATTACTTGGTAAAGGTAATTGATGGTAGGAGGTGAATTCGTTGCCGAACATTAAATCTTCCATTCGTAGCGTAAAAACTGATGCAGAACGCCGTGCAAAAAATGCACCTGTAAAGGCTGCTATCCGTAACATTGCCCGTAAAGTAGTTGCTTTAACCGAAACCGGTACTCAAGAAGATGCAAAAGCTACTTATGTAACTGCATCCGGTTTAATTGATAAAGCAGCACGTAAAGGTATTATCCACAAAAACGCTGCAAACCGCAGAAAATCCAGACTTGCAAAAAAAGTCAATGCTATGGAGTAATTTCTCCGTATATTAAAGCCTGCAAAAGCTTGCAGGCTTTATTTTTTTACCCTATCCGCGTTTTATAATGCTTTCACCAAACTTGTTTTTTAAAAAATCAACGGCCATATTGCGTTTTTTTATTTTTTCGTTTTCGTTAAAATTCAAAACCGGCGCTGCGTCTTCACTTTCTAAATGCGAAATGCTTACGCCAAGCAGCCGCGCGCCTTCCGTAAATCTTACCTGCTGCATAAGTTTGAGTGCCAGCGCATAAATTTCTTCGTCATATGCTACCGGCAGTTCTGATGTTATGCTGCGGGTAATTGTTTTAAAAGAGCTGAATTTAACTTTTAAAGTTACCGTATACCCGATTAATTTGCGCTTTCTTAACCGCCAGCCGGTTTCGCCGCATAAATCGCGCACAGCCTTTTTCAAATCTGCTTCTTCATACAAATCTTTATCATAAGTATGCTCTTTGCCTATTGACTTGGCTTCTGTTTCGTTTACAACCGGCCTGTTATCTATGCCGCATGCCAGGTTATGTACCGCCTGCGCATTAATGCCAAATACTTTTTGCAGAATGCTTATATCGGCAGCGGCGATTTTGCCGATTGTATCAATGCCGTACTGCAAAAGCATTGCTTCTGCCGATTTGCCAATACCAAAAATTTTACGCACCGGCATAGGCGCAATAAAGGCAGCCGCTGTTTCATGCTTTATTAATACCAGTCCGTCCGGTTTTTCCAAATCGGAGGCAAGTTTTGCCAAAAATTTATTGGGAGCAATGCCAACGGAAGCATGCAAGCCTGTTTGCTCGTAAATTTTGTTTTTTACAGCTTTGCCCAATGCCACAACATCAGGGTACAAACCTTCCATACCGGTTATATCCAAAAATGCCTCATCAACAGAAAGCTGCTCCACCAACGGCGAAAAACTGCGGAAAATTTCCATTATTTCGTCAGAAATTTCTTTATAACGGCGCATCCTCCCCTGAATGTAAATACCCTGCGGGCACAGGCGCTTGGCCATATGCATCGGCATGGCAGAATGCACGCCAAACTTACGCGCCTCATAAGAGCATGTAGAAACTACGCCTCTGCCGCTTAAACCGCCTACAATTACCGGCAGCCCCTTCAGGCTCTGATTATCAAGTTGTTCTACCGATGCAAAAAAAGCATCCATATCGACATGCATTATCCAGCGCAGCATTTTATCACTCCAACAATTTTATATAAATATAATAACACATATGTTCGCTTTTTGCCATATTTTTAGCAATATAAGCACCGTTGCATAAAAAAACAGCATATCTGCCTGAACTGACAGAAATGCTGCCTTTTTATTTTAGTTTAATGAAAATACTACTTGTACACGTGCGTTTAATTTAATCTTCCCGGGAGAAAGTTTCGTTGCCACCCCATCTTCGGCAAGGTTTGTAGTGTTTCTTAATTTATTGGCGCCATAAGCAACAATAGTACCGCCGTCGAAACTGTTAATATCTGCGCTGAGCATATTGCCAAGTGTGCGGCTGCCTGCATTTGCTACAACAGCGGCCTTGTCGCGGGCATTTTCAACAGCCGTTGCAAGCAGCTGGCGCTGAATAATATTTTGCGTGCTTAACGCATAGGTTACATTGCTGATATTTGTTGCCCCGGCTTCGACTACGTTATCGATAACCTGAGAGAGTTTATCCAAATCTTTAACCGTTACTTTTATGGAAGAATCAAGAACGTATTTATCGGCAGTGCGCACGCCGTTGCGGTCTACCTTATATTCCTGATAAAGATAATAGCTTGTGTTTTGCAAATCATTATCGGTAATGGCAAGCCCCAAAAGCGCTCTACGGATTTGCGAAGCAATTTGTGCTTCCTGAGTTCTGGCAGTTTCCGCATCATCTGCCCGTACGTTAATGCCAACATCAATATAAGCCATATCCGGCGCAACTTCCTGTTCTGCCATGCCGCTTACGGCAATGGTATTAGGCTCTGCGGCCGCAGCCAGATTTGTACCGGCTACGCTAAATACCAGTAACGCTGCTGCAAGTACCGATGTAAATTTTTTCATATTAACACCTCCATTATTTGCTTACATTATAGAAGCCAAATATGTTTTAATTGTGTTATTTTACGTCTAAATTTACTTTTCCCAATACTTTTGCTGCTTCGCTGTCATCGCTGACATTCTTTTGCGGGCTGGCAGCAGCATATTTTTTCAAAAGCATATTAACAATGTTATAATCTACCATGCTGCCCGGACCATCCATGCACCCTCTGTCACAAGCCATGCCTTCAAAATATTCACAGTCTAATTTGCCGTCTTCAAGCTGCTTAACTTCGGTTAAACAACGTTCAAGCCCGCTGGCATAATGAGTTTTTAAGTTTTTGCCTTCATCGCCAAGTGCATTAACAACCGCACTTTTTACGCCGCAGGTAACCGGGAAGGAAATGCCGTAAAGCGATGCTTCCGAATTAAACTCGTCCACCTGCATTTTATCCGCTTCAATATCTGCACCGGCAAGCAAACAGGACATTTCTTCAAAAGTCATTGCATAATCAATGGCATCCAAATTTGCATACGCTTCTGCTTTTTTAGCTATGCACGGGCCAATAAATACCGTTACAGCCTCCGGATTAAGTTCTTTTACATAGCGCCCGCAAGCAACCATGGGCGAAACAGTCTGCGAAATTTTACTTTCGGCGGCAGGAACATGTTTTTTAATCATATTTACAAAAGAAGGGCAGCAGGAACTTGTCATATATTTTTGCTCCGACGGAACTTTTTCCATAAGTTCCTTTGCTTCGCGGCAAGCTGTTAAATCGGCACCAATGGCAACTTCCTTAACAGCAGCAAAACCGGCTTTCATTAAAGCTGCCACTACCTGCGCAGGAGTAACCTTTAAGCCAAGCTGACCTACAAAAGATGGTGCCAGCAAAGCATAAACCTGTTTGCCTGCTTTAATTTCCTTTATAACCTGCACGATAGCACTGCGCTCATCAATAGCACCAAACGGGCAGGCGCTGCGGCAGGCTCCGCACTGTACGCATTTGTTAAAATCTATTTTGGCCTTTCTGTCGGCACCGGCAGTAATTGCGCCTAAAACGCAGGAACGTTCACACGGGCGGCTTACTTCAATAATAGCGCCAAACGGACAGGATTTTTTACAAATTCCGCATTCAACACATTTGGTTTTGTCTATATACGCTCTGTTTTGGTAAATGGAAATCGCCTTGCGCGGACATTTATTAATACATTTATGTGCTACACAATGGCGGCAGGCATCAGTAACTAAAAATTTATCAATAGGGCACTGGTCGCAAGCTTCCGGCAAAACATCAATAACAGGCAGAGTTCTGTCTAAAGGTTCAGCCAAAGCCTTTTTGCTGGCATCGACAATATTTATGCCTGTTTGCAGGCCTAAAGCCATATCAATACGGTTTTTTAAAACAGCACGTTCTTTATGTACGCAGCAACGGACACGCGGCGTATCTTCGGTAACCGTGTTATATAAAATATCATAAACGTGTTCAGGTAAATTTCCGCTCCACGTAAATTTGGCAATGCCGGTTAAAACTGCTCTCCTGAATTTGGTTACTTCTGTTAATTCCATGTTCAGCACCTCAACGATAAAGTAATCTATCATCATTGTAATAGATAAGCAGAATAAAGGCAAATAAAATATCGTGAGGAAGGCTGAAAATAATTTCAATAAAAGATAAAAGAAAAAAATAGAAAAACAGAAAATATAATGCTTAGCGCATTACATAAAAAAAGAAACATACCATAAGGTATGCTTCTTTTACCAACCGGCAGCTATCTATCCTCCCGGGCCGCTTCCAGCCAAGTACTTTCGACGTATAAGGGCTTAACTTCTGTGTTCGGGATGGGAACAGGTGGACCCCCTTAGCCATTACCACCGGATATATCATTTTATTGAGGTGAACCCTCAAAGCTATATAGAAGAAACTTTCGAAGTCAAGCCCTCGACATATTAGTACCGGTCAGCTCAATACATTGCTGCACTTACACTCCCGGCCTATCTACCTCATCTTCTTTAAGGTGTCTTACCAGATTACTCTGTGAGAGATCTCATCTTAAGGATGGCTTCACGCTTAGATGCTTTCAGCGTTTATCCAGTCCGGACGTAGCTACCCAGCTGTACTCCTGGCGGAATAACTGGTACACCAGCGGTCCGTCCACTCCGGTCCTCTCGTACTAGGAGCAGACCCCTTCAAATCTCTTGCGCCCGCGATGGATAGGGACCGAACTGTCTCACGACGT
>ERZ831979.125-NODE-125-length-90998-cov-24.182235_pt1 | contig 90998 bp, 102 predicted proteins | sample MGYA00519952_ERZ831979 | MGnify/ENA primary metagenome ERZ831979 (study PRJEB31850, sample SAMEA3708723) | human gut metagenome | biome: human gut; feature: human-associated habitat; material: faeces | place: China | collected 2014 ...
GAGGTTATTGATAACCGCCCACTGCGGATCCGCACGGTGGGTGGTGTGGAAGGGGGGGAGGACCGAAAGTCCTCACCCCTATCCGATTGGCTCCCTGAGGGAGCCCCTGTTTGTGACGGATCTTATTTCTTGGCCTGAAGCTTGACGGGGATGAAGATGCGTCCGCCGTTGCGCTGCACGAGAAGGAGAACCTTGTTGTCCTTGCACTGCTCGAGCAGGTCGTCTCGGCTCTTGAGGAGCTTGCCGTCGGCGCTCACGAGGATGTCGCCCGCACGGATGCCTGCCTTGGCGGCGGGACCGGAAGCCTGGGTGACGAGAAGACCGGTGGTTTCAGCCTTCTTCTCCTCCTCCTTCGTAAGCGGGCGGGTCGTCACGCCGAGGCGGGTTTCATTGGCTGCCGTGGCCTGCTTCTCCTCGGTCGCCTTGTTGGAGCCGACCGTCACCTTGATTTCCTGCTCCTTGCCGTCGCGGAAGACCGTCATCGTGACTTCGGTGCCCGGACGGATGGTGCTCACGAGAGAGGGCAGTGTGACGGAGGAGGTGACCTTCTTGCCGTTGAGTGCAAGAATGACGTCGCGCTCACGCAGGCCTGCCTTTTCGGCGGGGCTGTCCTTTTCGGTCTTCGTCACGAGGGCGCCCTCAGGCGTCTTGAGGCCGAGGCTGTCGGCGAGCTCCTGATTGATTTCCTGGATGAAGACGCCGACATAGCCGCGGGTGACCCTGCCGTCCTTGACGAGCTGGTCCTTGATCTGCATGGCCAGATCGATCGGGATGGCGAAGGAGAGGCCCATGAAGCCGCCCGACGTCGAGAAGATCTGGGAGTTGATGCCGACCACTTCCCCCTGCATGTTGAAGAGCGGACCGCCGGAGTTGCCGGGGTTGACGGCCACGTCGGTCTGGATGAACGGCACATACTGGTCGCTCGGGAGGTTGCGCGAGAGCGCGGAGACGATGCCGGCCGTCACGGTGTTGTCGAGGCCGAACGGGCTGCCGATGGCAGCCACCCATTCACCGACCTTGAGCTTGCTGGAGTCGCCTATCTTGAGTACGGGCAGGTCCTTCGCTTCGATCTTGATGACGGCGATGTCGGTCTGCTTGTCGGAGCCGAGCACCTTGCCCTTGAATTCACGCTTGTCGGTGAGGCGGACGATGAGTTCATCGGCGCCCTCGACCACGTGGGCGTTCGTCATGATGATGCCGTCGGAGGAGACGATGAAGCCGGAGCCCGTGCCGCGCTGCTCGGGAATTTCCTGCGGACCGAAGTCGAAGGGAATGCCGAAGCGGCGGAAGATCTCTGCGCCGCGCGGATCAAGGCCCGGAATGCCGGCGTTTTCAACCGTGCGGGCGTTGCGGATCATCTGGATGTTCACGACGCCGGGGCCGTTGTCCTCGACGAGCTTCACGAAGTCGGGGAGCTGCACCTGCTGCTTGTCTTCAGAGCCGCCGAAGATGGTGACGCCGGCAGTGGCCGGAACGGCGATGGAGCTGATGACGGCCGCGACCGCCAGAGAGAGCGTCGCGGAGCGGGCAAATTTCGATGCAAACATGCTTTTTTCCTGAGTGTGAGTCCCGGAAACGATGCGGCTGGGCCGCATTGTTTCCCAATTGATCCAACAACTTTATCGCAAAACGGATGGACGGGGTATCAGCTACAGGTAATGGTTGTGCAACAGGGGTTAAATTTGTAACAGAGGGGAAGTCCCTGTCAGACAGCCGCAGCGGCTGCGCCGAGCTTCGGAAGGCGGATGCGGAAGGTCGTGCCGCGCCCGTCAAGACCGTCGTCGATTGCGATCGTGCCATGATGGATGTCGACGATGCGCTTGACGATGGCGAGCCCAAGGCCCGTGCCCGAGGTCTTGGTGCCGAGCGCGCGGTAGAAGCGGTCGAAGACGCGTTCGCGCTCCTCAGGGGCGATGCCCGGACCGTTGTCGCAGATCTCGATGACCGCGCCATCGGTGTCCGCATCGGTTCGGGTGCGGATTTCGATGCGCCCGCCCTCAGGCGTGTAGCGCACGGCGTTGTCCGTGAGGTTCGTCATCATCAGCCGCACGGCGTCCTCGAGCCCTTCCGTTGAAGCGGGTTCCGTGACGGCCGTGACCGTGATGCTCTTCTGGGAGGCGATGGGCGTCATGTCCTCGCACACGCTGTGGGCGAGGCTGTCGAGCTTGATCGTGCTTGCGGGATGCTTCGTCGAATCGGGATCGAGACGCGCAAGCGTGAGGAGCTGCTGCACGAGACGGGTGGCTCTGTTGATGCCCTCGTTGAGGCGCATGAGGCTCTTCTCGCGAGCCTCGTCGGTCTTGGCGCGCTGTGCGAGCTGAACCTGAAGCTTGAGGGCCGTCAGCGGCGTGCGGAGTTCGTGGGCGGCGTCGGAGGCGAAGCGCTGCTGTGCGGAGAGGCTTTCGCGCAGTCGGTCCAGCAGGTGGTTGATGGCGCTGACGAGGCCTGCGAGCTCAAGCGGAAGCCCCTTCGTCGAGATGGGGTCGAGAGACGTGGGCGATCGGCGTGCGACGGAGCGTGCCGTCTTTTCGAGCGGTGCGAGGCCACTGCCCACCACGATCCAGACGGCGATCGCGATGAAGGGCAGAAGCAGGCAGAGAGGCTGCAGGACTCGGAAGGCGGACGAGGCGGCGAGTTCGGTTCGCACGGCCGTGTCCTGGCCTACTGTGATGATGAGCGGGCCAACCGGCGTAGAGTAGGTGCGCCAGTTGACGCCGTTGAGCTTGGCGCTGGCAAAGCCCGGCGCGTCGGGAAGCGGCAGGTACGGCTGATCCTCGCGCTGCCAGACGGTGTTGTTCGCGGAGTCGTAGACCTGGACCACGATGTGGTAGGACTGCGCGTCGCCGATGATGGTCAGGTGATCGGGATCGGCAAGTGGGAAGGAGTGCGTGACGGACTGCGCAAGCGATTCCGCCGTTTCCTTCAGATGCGTGTCGAGAAACTTGTTGAACTCCGTCTGGGCGGAGAAGAACGTTGCCGCGGCCGTCGTGAAGCCGGCCGCGAGCAGCGCGCCGATCAGCGTGATCAGGAGCTTCCTGCGGATGGAGTGCATGGACTAGGTTTCGAGAAGGTAGCCGACGCCGCGCACGGTCTTGATGGCGCTATCGGAGAGCTTCTTTCTCAGATGGTGGATGTGAACCTCGATGGCGTTCGAGCCCACGGTGTTGTCCCAGTTGTAGAGCTTTTCCTCGAGCTGGGAGCGGCTCCAGACGACGCCCTGGCGTTCGGCGAGGGCTGCGAGCAGAGCGTACTCCTTGGAGGAGAGGATGACGGGCTCGCCGTTGAAGGTGACTTCGCGCGTGGCGGGGGAGATCCTCAGGGCGCCGCGCTCGATGATCGGGTCCGCACGGCCTGCGGAGCGGCGCAGCAGGGCGCGCACGCGGGCGGAGAGCTCGTCGAGCTCATAGGGCTTGACCAGATAGTCGTCGGCACCGCTGTCGAGGCCCTTGACGCGGTCGTCGACGGTGTCGCGGGCGGTCGTCACGAGAACGGGCGTCGGGTCGCGTCGGGCGCGGACCTCCTTGAGAACCTGAAGGCCGTCCTTGCCGGGCAGGCCCAGATCGAGGATGACGAGGGAAAACGGCGTGGTCTTCATGGCGAGCAGCGCGGACTGTCCGTCACGGACCCAGTCGACTGCGTAGTCCTCGCTTTCAAGGAAGGCAACGAGGCTTTCACCGATCATGTCATCGTCTTCAGCGACAAGAATTCTCATGTTTTTTCTCTTGATATCGTTGATGCAGGCGGCAGAGCGCGGTCCTCAGCACGACGGCCGCCGTGAAGGCGAGCAGCATCAGGCCGGGCAGCGTCATCCTTACGTGCGTGAGCGTGGTCGTCGCAGCCATGAGCCGCTCGGCCGCAGGCATGAGGACAAGAATCCAGAAGAGGACCCAGAGCACGGTGAAGAGGACGGCATAGAGGCAGACGGCGGGCCTGCCGCCGCTTTGCGAGGCAAGCGCGACGGTGCCGCTGAAGCGCCATCCGACTGCGGGCACGACTCTTGCGGCCGCGCCTGCCGGACCGTGTTTCCGGAGCCACTGCCCTATTGTATAGTCGCAGGCAGAAGGCGGCGGAACCTCCTCTCTCTTTTTGTGCCGCAGGCCGATCCGCCACAGCAGGAGCGTGAGGCACGCCGAGCCGAGCGCGACGGCGCCGGCCGCTTCAGCGGGTCCCGTGATGCGGGCGGTCGCAAACAGCACCGCCATCAGGATGGCGGCGGTTCGGTCCGCAAATGCGAGAAGAAAAAGGATGGGGAGTGCCCAGTCGCTGATAAAATTCATGGCGATGCGTTGGCGGAAAGGTCAAGGCATGAACATTTTAGAGGAAGAACCATGGAACCCCGGGTATACGAACCGTCCGACGGCACGCGCATCGTTGCGCACGTCGTTTATGGCCTGCACACCGTCTCGATCCTGCTCGGACTGATGACGGGGGCTTCCATTGCAGGCGCCTTCATCTTTTCGTGGCCTTCCATTCTGGCAGTGATCCTGAACTACATCTTCCGCGGCGACGCGGAGGGGACGTACCTTGAAAGCCATTTCGCATGGCAGATCCGCACCTTCTGGCTGGCGGCGCTCTGGCTCGTCGTGACGGGGCTCTTCGGCTGGGCCCTGCTTTTCTTCGGGATCGGATTCTTCATCTTGATCATCGGCTTTCTCGTTCTCGGCGTCTGGATTGCGTACCGCATCGGCTACGGCTGGCTCAGGCTCGGACGTCACGAGGCGCTGCCGCTTTGATGGCGGCACGGGAAGGACGCAAAGGAACAAAACGAAATGGCTTTGGGAGCAACCGTCTACAAGGCGACGATCGACGTCTCGGACCTGGACCGCGACAGTTACGGCAACTACGTGCTCACGATCGCACGTCATCCTTCCGAAACGGAGGAGCGCCTGATGCTCCGCGTGCTGGCGTTCTGCCGGCTGGCGGGCGAACGTCTGGAGTTCGGCCGCGGACTTTCAACGGAAGGCGAACCCGCGCTCTGGGAGATTGACGACACGGGGGCGATCGTCCAGTGGATCGAGGTGGGATGTCCCGACGTCAAGCAGGTGAGAAAGGCTGCGGGCCGCAGCGAACACGTGCAGATCGTCGCCTACGGCGAGGATCGCGTCGAACCCTGGTGGGAGGGAAACAAGGGAGACTTCGCCAAGATCGGCAAGCTCACGGTCGTGAGCGTGCCCGACGATCAGGTGACGGCGCTTGCCTCGATGGCGTCGCGCAACATGAAGCTTGCGGTCACGATCCAGGACGGCATCCTCTGGATCAGCGACGATCGTGATTCGCTTCAGATCGAGGTGACGGTCCTGCAGACCGAGCACGAGCGGTACTCGGACTTCTGATCCGCACCGCGCCAAAAAGAAGAAGCCGCCTGATGGGCGGCTTCTCTCATTTGGTGCGGAGGCTGTCCGCCATGCGCCAGAAGGCGCCCTCGAGGTAGAGGCGGAGCTCCTCGTCGGAGACCGTCTCGCGAAGGGCCGTTCGCATGCAGAGCATCCATTCATCGCGCGCCTCGCCGTCAATGGCGAAGCTTCGATGGCTCTCCCTCAGCATGGGCATGCCGTGGCGCTCCTGATAGAGCGCGGGACCGCCTAGCCAGGTGCTGAGGAATTCGGTCATGCGCAGCTCGTACTTGGAGAGGTCCTCCGGGTAGAGGCTGCGAAGCTTCTGGGCCCCGGGAAGCGTCTTCAGAGCCTCGATGTAGGCCTTGACTAGCCGAATGACACCCTCCTCGCCGCCCAGGCGTGCGTAGAGAGAATTGAGATTCGACATGACGTCCTTTCCCCTTATGAAAAAACCTGCCAGGCGCCGATCAGCAGCATGGTCCAGCCGACGGGCAGAGAGAGCAGCCTGCGCAACCAGCGGTTCTCCGGCGTGAAGCCGAAGCCGCAGATCCAGCAGATGCTCATGCCCATCATCATGAGGACGAACCAGCCGTGCGGCACCGACGCGCCGTCCGTGGCGACGGCGCGCGGATAGATCACGACCAGAGCCACGACGGCGGCAGCCGCGAGGATGGACAGCGTGCGGATGAATCCGTTGGCGCCGGGCGTCTTCTTGAGTTCGTCAGTGCTCATTCTTGGACAGGACGACTTCAACGACGGAAGCAAGAAGGATGGCAAAGGCCAGCCCCATCACCCAGTAAAAGTAAGCCATGGTTGTTTCCTCTTTCAGTCGGGACCGGCTGGGCCGGTCCCGGTTGTCGGATGTTGCGCTCGATCAGTAGAGCGAGTGCGAGTTCTTCTCGATGTATTCGCTGTTGAGCTTGCCGCTCATGACCTTGTAGGCCCAGCCGGTGTACAGGAGCACCAGCGGGAGGAAGATCAGCGTGACGAACAGCATGATTTCAAGCGTCAGCTGCGAGCTCGTGCAGTCCCAGAGGGTGAGACCGGCGTTGGGCATCGTCGAGGACGGCATGACGAACGGGAACATCGCGAGCAGCGGCGTCAGGATGATGCCGAGCAGCGAGGCGGCCGAGAGCACGAAGGCGAAGCCGGGCTTGTTCGCACGGACCATGACGGCGCCGCCGAGCGCACCGATCACGCCGAGAGCGGGCACGAGCCAGAGCACGGGCACGGAGGCGAAGTTGGCGAACCAGGCGCCGGCCTGAACCTCGACGGTCTTGGCAAGCGGGTTGGCCGGGCCGGCGGGATCAAGACCGGCGACGGCGACGTAGCCGTCGATGCCGGCCCAGACCCAGAGGCCGCCGATCACGAAGAGCACGGCGGAGACGATGCCTGCGATGAAGGCGACGCTGCGGGCACGGGCCTGCAGGGCACCTTCAGTGCGAAGCGTCAGGTAGTTGCCGCCGTGGGCCACGATCATGACGAGCGAGAGCACGCCGCAGAGCAGGCCGAACGGATTCAGCAGGCCGAAGAACGAGCCCGTGTAGATCGGACGCATCGTTTCGTCGATGTGGAACGGAACGCCCTGCAGCAGGTTGCCGAAGGCGACGCCGCAGATCACCGGCGGGATGGCAGAGCCGAGGAACAGGAGCCAGTCCCACGTCGTGCGCCACTTCGTGGCGGCCACCTTGGAGCGGAAGTCGAAGGCGACGGGACGGAAGATGAGGGCCATCAGCAGGACGAGCATCGCCCAGTAGAAGCCGGAGAACGCCGTAGCGTACATCATCGGCCAGGCGGCGAACATGGCGCCGCCGCCGGTGATGAGCCAGACCTGGTTGCCGTCCCAGTGCGGAGCGACGGAGTTGATCATCACGCGGCGCTCGTTGTCGTCCTTGCCGAGGAACGGCAGGAGCGAGCCGACGCCCATGTCGTGGCCGTCCATGACGGCGAAGCCGACGAGCAGCACGCCGATGAAAAGCCACCAGATTACTTTGAGGATTTCATAGTCGATCATGTCAGAGCCTCGGCTTAGTTGCGTTCAAAGTGGTAGCGGCCGGTGCCGAGAGCGCTCGGGCCGCGCCTGCTGATGCGGATCATCAGCCACATCTCCACGACCAGCAGGGCGGTGTAGAGGACGCCGAAGCCCAGAAGCGAACCGGCGACGTCACCCGCGGTGAGAGCGGAGACGGAGAGATGCGTCGGAAGGACGTTGTAGATGGTCCAGGGCTGGCGGCCGTATTCGGCGACGAACCAGCCGGCTTCGCTGGCGATCCAGGGAAGCGGCAGGGCCAGCACGGCGAGGCGCAGGTACCAGGCCTTCTCGGCGATTTCATTCCTGAAGGAATAGAAGAGGCCGAGGACGAAGACGAGGGCCATGGCCAGACCGGAGCCGACCATGATGCGGAAGGACCAGAACATCGGGGTCACGGACGGAATCGTGTCGGCGGCAGCCTGCTTGATCATTTCGGGCGTGGCGGCGTTGACGTCGTTCGTGTAGCGCTTCAGGAGAAGACCGAAGCCGAGGTCGTCGCGCACGGCGAGGAACTGTTCGCGGAGCTGTTCGTTGGCGGGATCCTTGCGGAGTTGTTCAAGCACGCCGATGGCCTTCTGGCCGTTGACGATGCGCTGCTCGGCCTGGGCCGTGAGCTCCTTGATGCCCGGAATCTCGGTGGAGAGGGAGCGGGTGCCCATCAGGCCGAAGAGCCAGGGCACGTCGATCTGGGCGTGATTCGTCTGGGCGGCTTCGTCGGGGATGGCGAAGAGCGTCAGCGGAGCCGGAGCCTCATGCGTTTCCCAGATGGCTTCCATGGCGGCGATCTTGGTCGGCTGGTCCTTCGTGACGAGGTAGCCGGATTCGTCGCCCATCTGGATGGTCATCAGGGTGGCGATCATGCCGAAGACGGCGGCAAGGCGGAAGGAGGAGCGGGCGAACTGCAGGTCCTGACGGCGGAGCATGTAGTAGGCGGAGATGGCCATCACGAAGATGGCGCCCGTCATGTAGCCGCCGGCGACGGTGTGGACGAACTTGGCCTGAGCCCATTCGTTCGTGAGAACGGCCCAGAAGTCGACCATTTCCATTCGCATCGTCTGGAAGTTGAACTCAGCGCCGACGGGATTCATCATCCAGGCGTTGGCAACGAGAATCCAGAGGGCGGAGAGGTTGGAGCCTACGGCCATGAGGATCGTGGCGGCAAGATGCTTGCCCTTGGAGAGGCGGTCCCAGCCGAAGAAGAAGAGGCCGATGAAGGTGGACTCAAGGAAGAAGGCCATCAGGCCTTCGATGGCGAGCGGGGCGCCGAAGATGTCGCCCACGTAGTGGGAGTAGTAGGCCCAGTTCGTGCCGAACTGGAACTCCATGGTGATGCCGGTGGCAACGCCGAGGGCGAAGTTAATCCCGAAGAGCTTGCCCCAGAAGCGGGTCATGTCTTTGTAGATTTCCTTGCCGGTAAGGACGTACGTCACTTCCATGGCCACGAGCATGAACGAAAGTCCGAGCGTCAGGGGCACGAAGATGAAGTGGTACATCGCGGTCACCGCAAACTGAAGGCGGGACAGGTCAACAAGATCAGATGGGATCATTGAGGACTCCAGATGTTATTTGGTTGGATTGGCTTTGGCAGGTGCGTCCGCAGCGCCCAGCACGACGTTTCCGACAACGTCGGCATTCACTTCGGGACGATGCTCGGGACTGAAGAAGAAGTACCAGAGGCCGAAGATGAAGAGAAGCTTGCACGCGATCACGACTGCGATTTCGCGGCCGAGCTTCGACTTGCCAGGGGAGACGGTGTTGGTTTTCATTGCTGGGAAATTCGACGGATGCACATCAACAGGTTCATGCTAAGGCCGTCCGAGCCGAAAAAACCGCAGGAACTTTCTAACAAAACTTGTAAATTGACTAAAACGACATGAGCGTGTCAGTATGGCAGTCAGTTTGACATGCGGAGTGGCAGATATGTCAGTCAGTTCTGAGTTGAAGACCGTCCTCGACGCGTTTGACGATCCGAGGCTTCTCGTGAGGGCGGACCATACGGTGGCGTATGCCAACCGCGCCTTCGTGAGGCGCTACGGGCGGCAGGATTTTGCAGGAAGGAGCTGCTATGAGCTTCTCTTCCACAAGTCGTCGTGCTGTGCCGAATGCGGCGAGCGCTGTCCGCTTGAGAGCGCGGCCGTCACGGGGGCGTCCGAGACGGTGCTGCGCAGGGAGCTCGGGCCGACGGGCGTGCGCTATCTCGAGCTCTGCAGCACGCCGCTCAAGGGGGCGGACGGAAGAGCGGTGCTCTTCATGGAGTCGATTGCGGACCGAAACGGCACCCAGGAGCCCCTGAATCTCAGGGGTGTCGTGGCCGAGTCGCCAGCTACGAAGGCCGTCCTCGAGAAGATCTCGCTCGTCACCGCGCTCGACGTGCCCGTGCTCTTCATCGGGCCTTCGGGGAGCGGCAAGCGGGAGTTCGCCCGCCTGCTTCATGAAAACTCCCGCCGCGCAGCACACTCCTTTCTCTGCGTCGACTGCAGGGGGCTGACGCCCGCAAAGCTCAGCAGGGAGCTTCAGCTCACCGCCCCCTTCGGTCTTTCCGGCGGCACGCTGTATCTGAAGGGCATCGAGGAGCTCTCGGCCGACATGCAGGGCGCCGTGCTCAGGATGCTCGAGACGGGCAGCTGGGTTGACACGGAGGGCGCGAGCTGCGAGCGAGCCGACATCCGCCTCGTCTGCGGAACGAGAAAGTCGCTGGCCGAACTGCTGGAGGCGGACGTCCTGAGGGAGGAGCTCTACTACAGGCTTTGCGTCTGCCCGATCCGGGTGCCCGGACTGGAGGAGCGTGCGGAGGACCTGCCCGAGATCGTGCGCCTCACGCTTCAGAGCCTGAAGGCGAAGGGACTCGAGCTCAGGCTTGCTCCGGGCGTCTGCGAGGCGCTTTCCCGCCGCACGTGGCGGGGGCACGTGCGCGAACTGCAGGCCGTGCTCGAGCGCGCGGCCATCTTCAGCCGCGGGGAAATCGTCGGCGTCGAGACCCTCTTCGACGACGAGCCTGTTCCTGCCGAGGGGCGGGACGCCTCCGAGGAGGCGCGCCTGCGTGCTTTAATTAGAGGCTGGAAGGGATCCAGAGCCGACCTTGCCGCGCATCTCGGCGTGAGCGAGCGCACCGTCTATCGCTGGATCGAACGTAGCCGTCAGGAGAAATGAAAGTGGGATGCCCCGAAGAACTGCTGTTTGATCTGGTCGAAGGAGAGGAGCACAGAGAGGTTGCGCTCGCAGACGGAGCCCTCAGCTATGCCGTGGCCTCATGCAGGAGCGGCCCGTGTGCGGGCACGATCGTGCTCATTCACGGCGTGGGCTCCAATGCGAGCCGCTGGGAGGAGTTTACGGAGCAGACGCCGCTGCGCGAAGGCTGGCGGATCATTCGCCTTGACCTGAGGGGACACGGTGCGAGCGAGTCCCGCGAAAAGGCGACGCTTGAGATTCATGCGGCCGACCTGATGCGGGTGCTGGACGACGCCGACGTTGAGAAGGCCGTGCTTGTCGGGCACAGCCTGGGCGCACAGATCGCCATGCGTGCCGCCGTGCTGTACCCGGACCGAATCCAGGGCATGGTGCTGATGGATCCTCTGGTGACGTCCGCCCTTACGCCCTCCGCCCTCGCGCATCGCAGGAAGTATCCGCTTCTCGTCACCGTGGAGTTCCTCGCCCGCATGCTCAATGCGCTCGGCATCCGCCGCCGCATGCCCCACTACAGCCTCAGGGCGCACGACCGCAAGGCGCGGGAGATGTTGGCCCGAGGCGGCGACGCCCTGCAGGCCTTCATCGACGAATACTCGTCCCCGCTCAAGGACCTCGGCCACATTCACACCGCCTGCTACATGCGCGACATTCTCGAAGTGGGCCGCGAAACGCCTGATCTCTCCGGCGTCGGGTTCCCCGTGCTGGTGATCGGCGCGTCGTCGGGAACCTTCACGGATGCGGGCCGCATGCAGGAATGGGTCAGGAGTCTTCGCGACGCTTCCTGGGCTGTCGTCAACTGTTTCCACTGGCCTCTGACGGAATGTCCCGAGGAGGTGAGCCGCATCATCGAGGAATGGATCGGAAGGGAGTTCCGCGGCTGAGCGGGAGCCTGTGAAGGGAAAAGAAAAAGCCTGCGGCATTTGAGCTGCAGGCTTTTTTGATGTTCGACGCGCGGCATCTTATTTGGCGGCGGGCGCTTCCTCGTCTTCGCGGTTGATCGTGATGCGCACGATCGGCGGGGCGGCCTCGACGTCCTTTTCGGTCAGGCCCCAGAGGGCGACGAGATCAGCTTGGGACGGCGGCTCTTCGGCGCTGGCCTTGCGGGCGCGCCTGCAGACAAGGGAGGCGCGGACAAGCTTTTCGACGACGTCGAGCGAAAGGCAGTTCAGATCGGGAAATTCAACGCGGCAGTGCTCGATGTCGATGTTCTTGATCTTGTCTTTGAAATCTTTGACGACGTCTCGCTCGGCCAGATAGAGGACAAGCGACTTTTCATGGGATTCGACGGCAAAGAGCGGCCCGTCGAGTTCATAAAAGGCGAGTCCGAAGCGCATGCTTTCACGAACGCCTCGGGCAGAGCGGCGAATCATGCTGCAGACTCGCGCCATAGCAACGCGCCGGTCGTTGGGAAGGCTTTGCAGATAGCCTCCGACCGTCGTAGCGGCAGGAACCATGAATAGCTTCTCCGATGAAATTTTGTAGTAAAGACCTACAATTTTATCAAAATTTGGCCTATCTTGGCCGAAAATCGGAGCAGGAATGTGATTCCGCCTTCAACAGGCATCAACGCCAGAACGTGTAGTCGGCCTCAAAAGGGCGCGAAAGACGCTGTCCCTGCTGTGATGCGGAGCACTTGGTGAGCGGCATTCCGCCTCGGGTATTGGTGCGCTCCACATAGCGCACGCCCGCGAAGGTTCCCTTCTTCGGGGCCGAGGCCTTGAAGACGGCGTCGGTCAGATCCTCGGCGCTTCGCCTCGGTCCGTTCGTGAGGACGGACATCTTCAGGGTGGTGCCGTCGGAGGCGGTGATGCTCCAGTCGGAATTGAGCGTGCCCACCTTGGTGCTGCCGCGGTAGAGCCCTCCCGAGGGATGCGAGAAGCGCCAGTAGAAGCCCTTGGCGTCGTAGGAGCAGACGAAGTGCATGCGGCCCCTGGCCGTGCGGGTGGAGATCCTGCTGGCGGAGCTGATGGCGTCGCGCCAGTGGGAGACGCTCCCGCCGTCCTGGCCGGAGACGCCCGGCGTGCCCTGGGGCAGGAGCGACGAGCAACCCGCAAGCACTACGGCACAGGCGATTGCGGAAAAAGCGACAAGAGGACGTGGCGAACGGAGGGGCATGGCGGTCGAAATGCGGAGATTGCGGGCGGGTCGGCCGAGGATTAGCGTGAATAGGACAGGCGTCCACGGCCGCGGGCTAATACAATCAAACATAATAATCGGATACATGAGTGTCAACCTTGGTAGAGTTAACGGGTTTTGCCGATGACTCAAAAGAGGCTTCGGACACAGGATCAGAACGGTCGCAGCTCCGCCCAGGAGATAGCGGTGCGGCCATCATTTTTACGGGGGGACTGCAGTGTTCCAAATTCGCATTCACGGCCGCGGCGGACAAGGTGTTGTTACGGCTGCGGAGATGCTGGCGCTCGCCGGCTTCATGGAGGGCCATCATGCACAGGCCTTCCCGAGCTTCGGCTCCGAACGCACGGGCGCGCCGGTTGTGGCCTTCGCCCGTCTCGCATCTTCCGAGATCCGCCTGAGGGAGCCCGTGCTCGAGCCGGACGTCGTGCTCGTGCAGGACAAGACGCTGCTCGAGAGCGTCGACGTGTTCAAGGGCCTGCGCGAGGACGGCTATGTACTCATCAATTCGAGCGAGACGCCCGAGGCTCTCGGACTTGAGGATCTGAAGAAGCGTCTGCCTGAGGGGCACTTCCTCTGCGTGCCGGCCACGGCCTATGCTCTTGAAAAGATCGGCCGCCCCCTGCCCGGCGCCGCAATGCTCGCGGGCATGGCCGCCATGACGGGCAGCATGAAGCTCGAAAGCGTCATCGCCGCCTACAACGAAAAGTTCTCGGGCCGTGTCGCCCAGGCCAACGCCGAAGTCGCGAAGCTGGCCTTTGATGCGGTCAAGTCGATGCTCGGAGGTGTTCATGCTTAAGCAGTTGGAAGGCAGCCAGGGCGTTGCCCAGGCCGTGGCGCTCTGTCGCCCCGAAGTCGTCTGCGCGTACCCGATCTCGCCGCAGACCCACATCGTCGAGGCCCTTGGCGCGCTCTGCCGCAAGGGCGTCCTCAAGGATTGCGAGTACATCAACGTCGAGAGCGAGTTCGCGGCCATGTCCGTTGCCATCGGCGCATCGGTTGCCGGCGCCCGCGCCTATACGGCCACCGCCTCCCAGGGCCTGCTCTTCATGGTCGAGGCGGTCTACAACGCGTCCGGCCTCGGACTCCCGATCGTCATGACGGTCGCCAACCGTGCGATCGGCGCACCGATCAACATCTGGAACGACCATTCGGACTCCATGAGCCAGCGCGACAGCGGCTGGATCCAGCTCTTTGCGGAGACCAATCAGGAGGCCGTCGACCTGCACATCCAGGCCTTCCGCATCGCGGAGGAGCTCTCGCTGCCCGTCATGGTCTGCATGGACGGCTTCGTGCTCACCCACGCCTTCGAGCGCATGGACATTCCCTCTCAGGAGGACGTCGACGTGTTCCTGCCGCCTTATGAGCCGCGTCAGGTGCTCGATCCCGATCATCCGTACTCGATCGGCGCCATGGTCGGCCCCGAGGCCTTCACGGAAGTCCGCTGGCTTGCCCACAAGCGCATGCTCGATGCGCTGCCTGCCATTGAAAAGGCGTCTGCGGACTTCGCAGAGCGCTTCGGCCGCAAGTCGGGCGGTCTGCTCGACACCTATCGCATGGAGGATGCGGAGGTCTGCGTGCTTGCCATGGGCTCCATCCTCGGCACGATCAAGGACACGGTGGACGAAATGCGCGAGGCGGGCGTCAGGATCGGCGTGCTCTGCCTCAAGAGCTATCGTCCGTTCCCCGACGAAGCCCTTCGCGAGGCCGTCAAGTCCGTCAAGACGCTCGTCGTGCTCGAACGCATGGTGAGCGCAGGCAGCGGCGGCGCGCTCTATCTCGACGTGCTCAAGGCCGTCCGCAGGGAGCCCGTGGAGCTTCGCAGCGTCATTGCCGGCCTTGGTGGCCGCGCGGTCACGAAGGCGAGCCTGCGCGCGGTGTTCGAGTCCGCCTGCAACGGTACGCTCCCCGACGAAACGGTGTTTCTCGACCTTGACAGGACGCTTGTCGAGCATCAGCTGGCCCGCGAGGCCGAACAGCGCCACACCGGCCCCGTGGCCGAATCGTTGAACCGTGAAGTGAATGAAAGAAAGATTCTTCAGGGCGAGGAGATTTAAAGAATGAGCGAGGTCGTACATTTCTATCAAACGGGAACCTTCACCGTAGGCAACCGTCTTGTCACGCCTGAAGAGCGTGCGGGGCAGGCCTCCATGGAGCGCACCAATGCGCTCACGTCCGGTCACCGCGCCTGTCAGGGCTGCGGCGAGGCGCTCGGCGCCCGCTACGCGGTTGACGCGGCGATGCGCGCCGTGAACGGCCGTCTGGCCGCGGCCAACGCCACGGGCTGCCTTGAAGTCTTCTCGACGCCCTATCCTGAAACGAGCTGGCAGCTGCCCTGGTTCCACTCCCTCTTCGGCAACACTGCGGCGGTGGCGACCGGCATGGCCGCTGCCTTCAAGGTGAAGGCGAAGAAGTCGGGCGGCGCTGAAACCCGCGTGATCGCCATGGGCGGCGACGGCGGCACGACCGACATCGGGTTCGGCTGCCTTTCCGGCATGTTCGAACGCAACGATGACGTGCTCTACATCTGCTACGACAACGAGGCCTACATGAACACGGGCGTGCAGCGCTCGTCCGCCACGCCTCCCGCCGCCCGCACGGCGACGACCCAGGTCGCGGGCGACGAACCCGGCAACGCCTGGGGCCAGGGCAAGGACGTGCCGCTCATCGCAATGGCGCACGGCATTCCCTACGTCGCGACGGCGACCGTGGCTGATCTTCGCGATCTTGAGCGCAAGGTGACGAAGGCCATGAGCGTGCGCGGTGCCCGCTACATCCACATTCTCGTGCCTTGCCCGCTCGGCTGGGGACACGGTTCCGGCCTGACGGTTCAGATGGCCCGCATGGCTCAGCAGACCGGCATCTTCCCCGTTTTCGAGGCTGAATACGGCGAAGTCACCGGCGTGAGCAAGATCCGCCGCAAGATTCCCGTCGAGCAGTATCTGAAGCCGCAGAAGCGCTTCGCCCACCTGTTCGGCAAGAACGCGGACCCCACTGTCATCGCCCGCATTCAGGCCATGGCGGACCGCAACATCAAGGACTACGGCCTGATTGACGAGGACGAGGTCGAAACGCATCCGACGGCGGTTCAGGGTGATGAGCGCGCTCATCACTTTTGATAGAGAAGATTAGGAGATATCTGTGAGCAGCAAACCCTTTGCCATTACGCTCGATGTCGGCACGTCGCTGGCCAACCGCACCGGAAGCTGGCGCACGTTGCGCCCGGTCTATGTGAACCGCCTCCCTCCGTGCAATGCCAAGTGTCCCGCCGGCGAGCAGTGCCAGGCATGGCTCTACCATGCTGAAAGCGGCGACTACCGTCACGCCTGGGAGAAGATCGTCGAGGACAATCCCTTCCCCGCCTGCATGGGCCGCGTGTGCTACCACACGTGCGAGTCCGCCTGCAATCGCGGCGAGCTCGACGAGTCCGTCGGCATCAACGCCGTCGAACGCTTCCTCGGCGACCATGCGCTTGAAAACGGTTGGTCGTTCAAGAAGCCCGAGACGAAGAGCGGCAAGCGCGTTCTTGTCGTGGGCGCAGGTCCTGCAGGCCTTTCCGCCGCCTACCATCTCGCCCGCATGGGGCATGAGGTCTGCGTGCGCGACGGCGCCAAGGCCGCAGGCGGCATGATGCGCTACGGCATTCCGAAGTACCGTCTGCCCCGCGAGGTTCTTGACAAGGAGATCGCGCGCATCGCCGAGCTTGGCGTGAAGTTCGAGCTCTCCCGCGAGGTGACCGATCTGGCCGCCGAAATGAAGGAAGGCGGCTTTGACGCCGTGTTCCTCGGCGTTGGTGCAAGCCTTGCACGCCGAGCCTATATTCCCGCAGGCGACGCCGCGCACGTGCTTGACGCCGTTACGGTGCTCCGCTCCATGGAAGGCGAGGAGCAGCCGCTTCTGGGCCGCCGCGTGGTGGTCTACGGCGGTGGCAACACCGCCATCGACGTGGCCCGCACCGCAAAGCGCCTTGGAGCCGAGCCGCTGGTCGTCTACCGCCGCACCCGCGAGCGCGCTCCCGCCCATCAGTTCGAGATCGAGGAGGCCATCGAGGAAGGCGTGCACATGAAGTGGCTCTCCACCATTGCGCATGCCGACGAAGGCGAGATCCGCATCGAGAAGATGAAGCTTGACGAGAGCGGCCGTCCCGTCCCGACGGGTGAGTTCGAGACGGTGAGCGCCGACAGCGTCGTGCTCGCCCTCGGTCAGGAGACGAACCTGAAGTTCCTCGAAGGCATCGACGGCCTTCAGATGGAGAACGGCAGCGTCGTGGTCGACGGTTCGATGATGACGGGCTGTCCCGGCATCTTCGCCGGCGGCGACATGGTGCCGGGCGAGCGCAACGTGACCGTGGCGATCGGCCATGGCAAGCGAGCCGCCCGCTCGATCGATGCTTGGCTTGCCGGTCGTCCGATGCCTGCCGCCGAAGAACGCCAGTCCGCGACCTTCGGCCGTCTCAACACGTGGTACTACGCGGATGCGCCCAAGTCCGTGCGTCCCCAGCTTGACCTCGTTCGCCGTCAGACGACGTTCGACGAGGTGGTCCAGGGGCTCACCGAGCAGACCGCGCTCTTCGAAGCCCGTCGCTGCATGTCCTGCGGCAACTGCTTCGAGTGCGACAACTGCTACGGCGTCTGTCCTGACAATGCCATCATTAAGCTCGGTCCCGGCAAGAAGTTCCGCATCAACTACGAGTACTGCAAGGGCTGCGGCATCTGCGCCAACGAGTGTCCCTGCGGCGCGATCGACATGGTGTCCGAGTCCATCTGATGCACCTGATGCCGTCCGGTCAAGAGACCGGACGGACCGTAAAAAATGAAGGAAGCACCGTTCTCCAACGGTGCTTCTTTCGTTATGGGCTGTAGGGGCCGTTTGACCTTCAATCGCCGCCGACGTTCGTCTTCAATGTCAGAGCGAGCGCGCAGGCGATGAGTAGAGCGGCGGCAAGGTAGGGCGCGCCTGCAAGGACGGGATGCATGTGGTGGTCCGCCGTGATCATGAGCAGAGGAGTGCCGATGAGCGGCGAGATGGCGCCCGTGAAGCTGTTGAGCGAGCTGACCGCTCCCATGTTGACGCCCTGTGTGCTTGCTTCGCAGCGCCTGCTGATGAGGCCCTGAATGGTCGGCCCCACGATGCCCATGACGGCGAAGAGGCAGACCATGGCGAGACTCACCGCGCCCGACGGCGAAAGCGCGATGACGAGCATGGAGGAAAGGCCGATGAGGAGGCCCGTCACGATGATGCATCCCGGCGCGAGCTTCTGGACGAGACGCGGCAGGATGAAGCCCTGCGTGAGGCTGATCGAGAGGCCGAGCGCAAAGATCGACATGCCGATCATGAGCGGCGTCCAGGCGTAGCGGTATTCCGTGTAGAGTGCCCAGGTGCACTGCATCAGGCTCTGTGCAAGCGTGAAGAGTGTGATGACGACGAGCAGCGGGCGAAGACTGAGGTTGCCTGCAAGGCTCCAGATGGCGGAGAACGGGTTGAGGCGTCCGAGGGAGAGCGGAGCCGTCGACCTGACCCTGAGGCTCTCGGGAAGGATGAAGAAGCCGTAGAGGAAGTTGAGGGCGCAGATGGCGCTTGCGACGAAGAACGGAATTCTGGGATCGGTCTGGCCGAGCACGCCGCCCACGGCGGGGCCGAGCACGAAGGCAATCCCGAAGATTGCGCCGATCTTGCCGAAGGAGGCGATGCGCTGGTGAGAGGGCGTCACGTCGGCGATGTAGGCCTGCGCCACCACGATGTTGGAACTCATCATGCCGCCGACAAGTCTCGAGAGCAGGATGAAGGGCAGGGACTGGCTGACGGCGGGCACGATCATCATGATCGAAAGGCCGAGAATGCCCGTAAGCAGCACGGGACGCCGTCCGATGCGGTCAGAAAGGGCGCCGAGGATGGGCGCGAAGAAGAACTGCATCAGGCCGTAGCTCACCATGATTGCGCCGTACCAGCTGGTCTGCAGGTCACGCGTGTCAGCGAGCGATCCGATGAGCCTCGGAAGAACGGGAACAATGAGCCCGATGCCCAGTGCGTCGAGGAAGACGCAGGCAAGAACAAACCCAATTGCAGGCTTTCTCATCATGGGACAGGGGCGCGGAAAGAAGCTGACGAAGATCCAATATTACCGCGAGTCGCAGGGCGGCGCGGAAGGGGCCGAAGGGCTGCCGCAGGCCGGAGAGGCCGGGCTGAGCCTAGGCGGAACCTACCCAGTCGCTTTGATGCGAATCAACAGTTGTAAATCTGATTGACATTTCGGTGGCTGTGAAGCTTGGAAGAAGAGGGTGTTGGAGGTGAAGTTTTTGGTAATGTAAACAAATGCGTACGAATGCCGCCGAGGCTTGGTCGCCGAAGGCAGAAAAAGGCCGTACGAAAGAAGAATGTCACCTGGAGTACAACAATGAAGCGAGTCTTCAATTTTGCGATGCCGTTCCTGCAGGCATCGCTTGTCAAGCAGATTTTGGTCGGTCTGGTACTTGGCATTGCGCTTGCCTATGCGGCTCCCGCCGCTGCCGTCAGCTGCGGCTTCCTCGGCACCGTCTTTGTGACGGCTCTTAAGGCCGTCGCCCCGATTCTGGTGTTCGTGCTCGTGATGAGCTCGATTGCGAACCAGAACCTGTCCGGCGAAAACCTCCACATCAAGCCGATCATCGTCCTCTATCTGATCGGCACCTTCTCCGCCGCCATCGTTGCGGTCGTGGCGAGCTTCATGTTCCCCACGAAGCTCATCCTGACGGCGACCGACGCTGCGGCCACCACCCCCGGCGGCATCGGCGAGGTGCTCGGCAACGTGATTCTCAACGTCGTTGACAATCCCGTCCACGCCATCTCGTCCGGCAACTACATCGGCATTCTCGCCTGGGCCATCGCCATGGGCGTCGTGCTGCGCCACGGCACCGTCGCCACGCGCGAAGTGCTCAATGACGCCGCCAAGGGCGTCGAGTTCGTGGTCCGCCTCGTGATCCGCTTCGCCCCCGTCGGCATCTTCGGCCTCGTTGCGAACACCTTCGCCACGACCGGCGCCGAAGTCTTCATCGGCTACATCCAGCTTCTCGTGGTGCTTCTCGGCTCCATGTTCTTCGTGGCTCTTGTCATCAATCCGTTCCTCGTCTGGTTCTGTACCCACAAGAATCCGTTCCCCGTGACGCTGATGACGCTCCGCGAATCCGGCGTGGCCGCCTTCTTCACCCGCTCGTCCGCTGCGAACATTCCTGTCAATCTGGAAATCTGCCGTCGCCTCGGCCTGCCTGAATCCACTTACTCCATTTCGATTCCCGTGGGTGCCACGATCAACATGGCCGGCGCCGCCATCACGATCACCGTGCTGACGCTTTCCGCCGCCTATTCGCTCAACATTCCCGTTGACCTCGGCACGGCCGTGTTCCTCTCCTTCGTGGCCTCGATCTGCGCCTGCGGCGCCTCCGGCGTGCCGGGCGGCTCCCTGATGCTCATCCCGCTTGCCTGCGGTCTCTTCGGCATCGATCAGAACACCGCCATGCAGGTGGTCGCCGTTGGCTTCATCATCGGCGTGCTCCAGGACTCCTGCGAAACGGCCCTGAACTCCTCGAGCGACGCGCTCTTCACGATCGCCGCCTGCCAGCGCGCCGAGCGTCTGGAACGCGGGGAGTAATCCTTCCGAAATGCAGGGACGGACTTGCGCCGCCCTGCTGATTTAAAATTGCCGAAATTTGACTTCGGCAATTTTTTTGACTTCATCCGACGATATGCGACGTTTCAATACCCCGATCGAGGTGCTAAATCAGGTTTTCGGCTACGAGTCCTTCAGGGGCTTTCAGGAGGAGGTGGTTGAAACCGTCGTGTCGGGCAGGGACGCTCTGGTGCTGATGCCGACGGGCGGTGGCAAGAGCCTCTGTTATCAGATTCCCGCGCTGCTACGCGACGGCGTGGCCGTCGTGGTCTCCCCCCTGATCGCCCTCATGCAGGATCAGGTCGATGCGCTGGACGAAGTCGGCGTGAAGGCGGCCTATCTCAACTCGTCTCTCACGCCCGAGGAGGCCTCCAGAGTGAAGGACGAGCTTCTGTCGGGCAGGCTGGATCTGCTCTACGTGGCGCCCGAGCGCCTGATGATGAGTTCTATGCTCTCGCTGCTCGACAGGGTCAACGTCTCGCTCTTCGCCATTGACGAGGCGCACTGCGTGAGCGTCTGGGGACATGACTTCCGTCCCGAGTACGGAGAGCTGGAGCTGCTGAGGACCCGCTATCCTCAGGTCCCCCGCATTGCGCTCACGGCCACGGCCGACGAGAAGACGAGGGCGGAGATCGTCGGAAAGCTTCTCAACGACGCCAGGGAGTTCGTGGCGAGCTTTGACAGGCCGAACATTTTCTACCACATCGTCGACAAGCGCAACGTCAAGGAGCAGCTCCTCAACTTCATCAAGTACGAGCATTCGGGTGACAGCGGCATCGTCTACTGCCTGGCCCGCCGCACGACCGAGGACATTGCGCAGTACCTCTCGGGCTGCGGCATCGAGGCGCTGCCCTATCATGCGGGCCTTCCCGCAGAGGAGAGGGCTCGCAATCAGGCAAGGTTCCTGCGTGAGGACGGCATCGTGATGGTGGCGACCATCGCCTTCGGCATGGGCATCGACAAGCCGAACGTGCGCTTCGTGGCGCACGTGGACATGCCCAAGTCGATCGAGGGCTACTTTCAGGAAACGGGGCGCGCGGGACGCGACGGCGAGCCCGCCGACGCCTGGATGGCCTACGGCCTCAACGACGTCGTCAACCAGCGCTTCTTCATCGATGCGAGTGATGCGGACGAGATGCACAAGCAGCTCTGTACGCAGAAGCTCGATGCCATGCTCGGTCTGGCCGAGGCGCCCGACTGTCGAAGGCAGAGGCTTCTGGCCTACTTCGGCGAAAAGTCCGAGCCCTGCGGTCACTGCGACAACTGCCTTGAGCCGCCCGACCTCCTCGACATGACGGTGCCCGCCAAGAAGTTCGTCTCCTGCATCTACCGCATTCGCGAGGCGAGCGGCGTCTGCTTCGGCGCTCAGCACGTCATCGACGTGCTGATGGGCAACATGACGGACCGCGTGGCCCGATTCTCCCACGACAAGCTCTCGACCTGGAGCATCGGACAGGACCTGTCGGCGGCCGAGTGGCGGATCCTGCTTCGCCAGCTTGTCGCACGCCATGTTGTCTGGGTGGATCCGACGGCGCGTAATGCGCTGAGTCTCGGCGAGGCGGCCCGCGACCTGCTGCGGGGCAACATGAAGATCAGCGTGAGAAAGCGTGTGGCGGAAACGCGCAGGAAGCGCCGCGAGCATTCGCAGACGGAGGCCCTGCTGCAGGAGTTCTCCAAGCGTGACAGAAGCCTCTACGAAGCGCTGCGCCAGTGGAGGAGTGATGAGGCGAAGAGCCTCGGCAAGCCTCCCTACGTCATCTTCAAGGATGCTACCCTGCTGGAGATCGTGCGCGAGCGCCCGACGTCTCCTGAGGCCCTGAGACGCATCTCGGGTGTTGGCGAGAAGAAGCTCGTCAACTACGGCGACGCCGTGCTCGACATTGTGGCGGCGGAAAGCTGAGCCGACGGGGATCCGCATGAAACAAAAAAAGAGCAGCCCATGAGGACTGCTCTTTTTGCTTGGACTCTAGAGGACTCAGCGGACCACCGTGGTCTGAATGCCCTGATTGTCGAGCTGGCTCTGGACTTCAGACGCCTCCAGCTTGTTGTCGAAGGGGCCGATGCGGACGCGCCAGACGCTGCCCGCCTTCACCACCTGCACATTGCTGATGCCTGCGGTGAGGGCGAGGGAGCCCGTAAGGTCATGGGCGCTCTTCTCTTCCTTGAAAGCGCCGGCCTGCAGCCAGTAGCTGCCGCCAGCTCCGGCGGCGGGCGTCTGAGACTGAGGCTGGGACTGGGCCGGCGGAGCGACGGTCACGGTCTTGACGCCGGACGAATCGTCCTGTTCGGCGCTCTTTTCCTGCTGCTCATTGAGGGCACGGTTCGGATCGATGCCGCCCGCGAGCTTCTGGGCGGGGTCGACGTCAGCGGTCACCTTCTGAACCTTCTCGACGAAGGGGATCGGGCTGTTGGTGATGAACACCGCCGCGGCTGCGCAGATTGCGCAGCCGGTGACAACGCCGATCAGAAAGCCGGCAAAGCCGGAAGCAAGATTGGTACGGGCCACTGTGGATAGTCCTCTTGATTAAGCATCTTCGCGGCGGGCCATGTATTCAGGCGCGCTGATGCCGAGAAGCGTGAGACCGTTGCCGAGCACCTGGCGGGTGGCGGCAAGGAGAGCGAGGCGGGCGTTGCGCTCGACATCGTTCTCGATCACGACGCGTTCGGCGTTGTAGAACGTGTGGAAGGCCGCGGCGAGCTCCTTCAGGTAGTAGCAGAGCATGTGCGGCGCATGGTCCTTGGCGGCCAGCGTGAGAAGCGACGGATATTCGGCGATCTTGGCCATCAGGTCCATGGCCTGCTCGCTCACGAGGCTAGAGAGATCGGCCTTGATGAGTTCGTCGGCGGACGGAACTTCGTAGCCCTTTTCCTTGGCGTTCGCAAACACGGAGCAGATGCGGGCGTGGGCGTACTGCAGGTAGTAGACGGGGTTTTCGTCGCTCTTCTGCTGGGCGAGGTTGATGTCGAAGACGAATTCGGCATCGGCCTTGCGGGCAACGAGGAAGAAGCGGGCGGCGTCCTTGCCGGCCATGTCGACGAGGTCGCGCAGCGTGACGTAGTTGCCGGAGCGCTTGCTCATCTTGACGGGTTCGCCGTCTTTCACGACGGAGAGCATCTTGTGAAGGATGTATTCGGGGAATTCCTTCGGGATGCTCATCTGACGGGCGAGCGCGCAGCACTGAAGGCCGCAGCGGACGCGGGCAATCGTGCCGTGATGGTCGGAGCCCTGAATGTTGACGGCCTTGGTGAAGCCGCGCTCGAACTTGGCAAGGTGGTAGGCGACGTCGGGCACAAAGTAGGTGAAGGTGCCGTCGACCTTGCGCATCACGCGGTTCTTGTCGTCGTGAATGCCGAGGTCTTCGCATTCGGTGGTCTTGAGCCAGAGGGCGCCGTCGCGTTCTTCGGTGCGGCCGGAGTCGATCATGGACTGCACGGCGGCCTGCACGCGGCCGGAGGCGTAGAGCGAGGACTCGAGGTAGAAGTTGTCGAAGTGTACGCCGAGCGCATCAAGGTCGTCGTCCTGCTCGTTGCGCAGATAGGCGACGCCGTAGCGACGGATGCAATCGGTGTCGGAAAGGTCGCCCTTGGATTCGATGACCGTGCCGTCATGCGCATGCACGGGCTTGCAGTCAAGGTAGTCGCGGGCGATGGCGATCACGTATTCGCCGTGATAGGCGTTTTCAGGAAGCTCGACGGCTTCACCCTTGAGCTCGCGGGCGCGCAGGCGGATGGATTCGGCGAGATTGCCGATCTGAACGCCGGCGTCGTTGTAGTAGAACTCGCGGGTGACCTTCCAGCCCTGAGTGGCGAGAAGGTTGGCAAGCACGTCTCCGAGGGCGCCCTGACGGGCGTGGCCGAGATGAAGCGGGCCGGTCGGGTTGGCGGACACGAACTCAAGAAGAACGGACTGGTTCTTGTGGGCGTCGCCGCAGCCGAAGGACGTGCCGGCCTTGAGGACCTGACGGATGATTTCCTGGCGGGCGTTGTCCTGAATGCGGAGGTTGATGAAGCCGGGGCCGGCGATTTCGACCGACTTGATGAGAGCTTCGCTTTCGGGGTTGGCCTTGAGGGCTTCGACGATCTGCGTGGCGATCTCGCGCGGGTTCTTCTTGAGGGCGCGAGCGAGCTGCATGGCGACCGTACAGGCGACGTCGCCGTGTTCGGGCATCTTCGGGCGTTCGAGAATGACGGTGACGCCGGTGACGCCGAGCGTTTTGAGCGCGGCGGAAATGAGGGAGGTCAGAGCCTCTTTTTGCTGAGCGAGCATGATGAGTGTCGTGTGAGTGATGGGTTCGTTTTCCTGATCGTCACAGTGTACCTTTTCGGGAGTGAGGACACATCTGAAAGGGATCGGGAAAACGTAACGGCCTGCCGTCCGTTCAGACAACAGGCCGACGCTGTGAACGTATCAGTGCCTGGCGGGCATCAGCGCTTGTCGTGCGTGATGTAGGCGTAGGCGGAGTGATTGTGGATGGATTCGAAGTTTTCAGCCTCGACGCGGTAGGCGACGACGCGCTCCTCCTTGTTGAGAGCGGCGGCCATGTCGCGGACGATGTCTTCGACGAACTTCGGATGATCGTAGGCGTATTCCGTGACGTACTTTTCGTCGGAGCGCTTCAGGCGGGCCCAGAGCTGGCAGGAGGCGGCCTCCTCGCTATAGGCGATCTGCTCTTCGAGGCTCATCGGAGCGGAAAGCTCGACGGAGGCCGTCAGGCGGGAGCGCTGGTTGTGAGCGCCGTAGCGGGAGATTTCCTTGGAGCAGGGGCAGAGGCTCGTCACGGGAGTGGCAGTTTCCTGACGGACGGTGATGACGCCGTCGCGGCTGTCGGCAATCCAGGCGGCCTCGTAGTTCATGAGGCTGGTGAGCTTGCTGACGGGGGCGCACTTGCGGATGAAGAACGGGAAGCGAAGCTCGATCGTGCCGTCAACGGCGTCAAGACGCTTGAGCATGTCGGCCATGAGAGAGCGGACGACGTCCACGTTGAGCGGTTCGGAATGCTCTTCCATGAGCGCGACAAAGCGGGACATGTGCGTGCCCTTTTTGTCTGCAGGAAGCGACACGGTCATTTCGACGGTGGCGACGGTGGCAAGGGTGCCTTCCTTGGTCTCCACCGTAATGGGAACGGTGATGCCGCGAACGCCGACGCGGTCGATGGCGATGTTGCGGCCGTCGCGCGCGGACTGAACGTCCGGAAGAGTGTTTTTGTTATCTGCGTCCATAAATCTTCTTTGGTGGCTCAGGACAACTGCTTGGAAGCTGTTCTGGGAATGAAAACTGAGCATTGCTTGACCGGCAAGCTGCACGGATAAGCATCCGTTTTTTTTGAGTGAGGGGATGCCTGCTGATCGATCAATTATAGGGTGGTCTGCTATCTTACAAAAACATGACGCTTCGTGGGGCGGAAACGACCTCATAGTTGCGTTCATTCTTCTGAGGGTACGAATGTTTACAACCCGAACGCTTGTCCCGGGGTGCATTCGTCCCCATCTAGAAGGAAATAGATGAGGGGCCGCCGCGGAACGGAGCCGCCTCTTATACTTGAGTGTGAAGCTCCGGCAATGTGCCACAGAACTTGAAGACGCCGGAGGCCTATCGGAGAAAGACGCTTATGCCGCTCTATGTTTTTCAGACGTCAGGAAACCCCTTTGTTCGCATCCTGATCGGGTTGGTTTCGTTCGCCGTGCTTGTCGGTCTCGGCTTCCTGATGCTGCCCGTGGTGCTTGCGGTCATCGCCGCCGTCATGGTGATGGGGCTTGTCGCCTGGGGATGGGCATGGTGGAAGGCCAGGCAGGCGGGCGGCACCACCGACTGGTACGAGGCGATGAGCCGTGCCGCCGCAAGTCGTCAGGCTTCCGAGCAGGGCGCTCGTGAAGACGTGCGTGAGACGCGCACGGAGACGACGGTGCTCAGCATCAAGACGTCGGACAACAAGAAATGGAAGATGAACGACGTCGAGGATATCGAGGAGCGAAAGTAACTCTCCTTAAAGCAGAGGAGAAATCAGATAGCAGGCCCCTTCCTTGAGGCGCTCGGACACGGGGCGCCGGTACCAGGTTTCGGGGTCGAGACGGCTGCACTGCTCCGCATAGGAGTCGTGCAGCTTTTTTAGGTCGTGAATGAAGCAGGCGTCGAAGATGAGCAGCATCATCTCGAAGTTGAGGTGAATGCTGCGGTTGTCGAAGTTGACGGTGCCGAAGACGGCATATTCGTCGTCGACGGAGATGGACTTGGTGTGCAGCAGTCCTCCGTTGTAGAGAAGCACTTCGACGCCGGCGGAGAGCATGTCGTCGAAGTAGCGTCGGGCGGCCCAGGTGACGGCCTTGCTGTCGGCGTTGGCGGGTACGATCAGTCTGATCTTCACGCCTCTGTATGCGGCGCTCAGAAGGGCCGTGGCAAGACCTTCGTTGGGAACGAAGTAGGGCGTCGTGATGGTGATGTTGAAGCGTGCGGCGTTGATGGCGTCGAGCAGCAGGTAAAGGTTCGGGTCCTGTTGACCATAGGGACCTGAGGGCACCGTGACGATCGTGGCCGTGCCGAGCTGTGGGATCGGAGGGACGGAGTGGACCCGCTCGAGGTCTGAGGGGTCCCCGTCGGGCTGGATGGCCCAGTCGATCAGGAAGGTGGCGCGCAGGCTCTGCACGGCGGGGCCGGTGAGGCGGACCATGGCGTCGACCCAAGGGCCGACGGTGCGCGCGGCGTCGTAGGTGTGCGGGTCGATCATGTTCAGGCTGCCCGTGTAGCCAATCTCGTTGTCGATAATGATGGTCTTGCGGTGGAGGCGCAGGTCGACGCGCTGAAGGCCGAAGAAGTGCAGGAGCTGCATGGGCATGGCCTTGGCGACTTCGATCCCTGCATTGCGGAACGCCCTGCAGGTGTCGCTCTTGAGGAAGGCGCGCGAGCCGAAGTCGTCGACGAGAATGCGCACGCGCACGCCGCGCTCATGGGCCTTGAGGAGCGAGGCGGCCACCTTGTCGGCCTCGCCGCCCGGATGCCAGATGTAGAACTCCATGTCGATTGAGCTGCAGGCGGCTTCAATGTCGCTGATGATGGCGGCGAACGTGTCGTCTGAGGAGGAGAGAAGCCTGATTTCGGTGCCCGACGTTACGGGAAGGTTCCCCATGCGGGTCGCCAGATGTATGAGCGTGCGGTGTCTGGCGAGGTGGCGCGGCAGCGGCCCCGTAGGAGTGAGCTTCTGGCGCGAGAGCTCCTTAAGGTGCGCGAGATGCTTGCGAAAACGCGTGGCTCGGAGTTGGCCGATCGGACGTTCGCCGAAGAGAAGGTAGAGGATGAAGCCGAAGTAGGGGAGAAGTGTGGTGATGAGAATCCACGCAAACGCTGATCCGGGCGGGTGGCGCGTGAGCATGACGCGCAGGATGACGCTGATGATGATGCCGAGCTGTACGAGCGCGGCAAGCGTGCTGAAGGTGATGATCGAGTCGAGCGAAGGCATTGACGCGGGGCCCTGCAGGCGGTGGTGAATGCGGTTGTTTGTCTAGTGTATACGCATGAGATCTTAGGGAAAGGGGATTGTTTTTAAGTAGTAATACGGAATTTAAGCCTTTTTGAAGAAGTGCTATTGACAGTTCGAAAAGACGTCTGCATAATTCAAATCCTCGTTACGGAGAGGTGCCCGAGTGGCTAAAGGGGGCAGACTGTAAATCTGTTGGCTTACGCCTACGATGGTTCGAATCCATCCCTCTCCACCAGCGAAACTTTCGCAAAGCGAATTTCTCAAATGCAGCGCGGAAGGACACTAGATCCAGATGGAGCAACTCCTCCTGCGATTCCCTTCACCCGCTCCATGAAGCGTGCCCATGTGGCTCAGTGGTAGAGCACTCCCTTGGTAAGGGAGAGGTCATGCGTTCGATCCGCATCATGGGCACCACTAATTTTTTCCTTCTCTTTAAATAATTCCAGTTCCTTCCCGGGAGCTGGGAGCTTGTTCAGGAGCCAAAGATGGCCAAGGGTAAGTTTGAACGTACCAAGCCCCACGTTAACGTGGGCACGATCGGTCACGTGGACCATGGTAAGACCACGCTGACGGCTGCTATCACCACGATCCTCTCCAAGAAGTTCGGTGGCGAAGCCAAGGCTTATGACCAGATCGACGCCGCTCCTGAAGAAAAGGCCCGCGGCATCACCATCAACACCGCTCACGTTGAATACGAAACGGCCACCCGTCACTATGCTCACGTTGACTGCCCGGGTCACGCTGACTACGTGAAGAACATGATTACCGGTGCTGCCCAGATGGACGGCGCCATCCTCGTGTGCTCCGCTGCTGACGGTCCGATGCCCCAGACGCGCGAACACATCCTTCTCGCCCGTCAGGTCGGTGTTCCGTACATCATCGTGTTCCTGAACAAGTGCGACATGGTCGACGACGAAGAACTTCTCGAACTCGTCGAAATGGAAGTCCGTGACCTTCTGTCCAACTACGACTTCCCGGGCGACACGATCCCCATTGTCAAGGGTTCCGCCAAGCTCGCTCTCGAAGGCGACCAGTCCCCGATCGGCGAACCGGCCATCCTCGCCCTCGCTGACCAGCTCGACTCCTACATCCCGACGCCGGAACGCGCCGTGGACCAGCCGTTCCTTATGCCGATCGAAGACGTGTTCTCGATCTCCGGCCGTGGTACGGTTGTGACGGGTCGTGTTGAACGTGGTGTCATCCGCGTTGGCGACGAAATCGAAATCGTCGGTATCAAGCCGACGACGAAGACGACCTGCACGGGCGTCGAAATGTTCCGCAAGCTCCTCGACGAAGGCGAAGCCGGCGACAACGTCGGTATCCTTCTCCGTGGTACGAAGCGTGAAGACGTCGAACGCGGCCAGGTTCTCGCCAAGCCGGGTACGATCACCCCGCACACCCACTTCAAGGGCGAAGTCTACGTCCTGACGAAGGAAGAAGGCGGCCGTCACACCCCGTTCTTCAAGGGCTATCGTCCGCAGTTCTACTTCCGTACGACGGACGTTACGGGCACGATCGAACTGCCGGAAGGCGTTGAAATGGTCATGCCTGGCGACAACATCCAGATGACCGTCAAGCTCATCTGCCCGATCGCCATGGAACAGGGTCTCCGCTTCGCCATCCGCGAAGGCGGTCACACCGTCGGCGCTGGCGTGGTTGCTGCCGTCATCGAATAATTCTGAAAAGAATTGGCGGCTGACCTGAAAGGGCCGGCCGCGCGAAAAGGGGTATAGCTCAATCGGCAGAGCGACGGTCTCCAAAACCGTAGGTTGAGGGTTCGATTCCTTCTGCCCCTGCCAAAAAAGAAGTCAAGCCGCGATCTGTGATCGCGGCTTGACTTTTATCTATCTGCGGAATCTGAAAGCGCAGAAAGTCGGGAATTTTTCGCCTATATGGCTTCGGTTCCCGCTAAAATAGCAAGCTTGCATTTCTTTTACTTTTCGTCGGCGCGCCGCTGAACAGGTCGCAGCGTGCTGGCAGGAATGAATATGAACAATCAAAACGTTGAACCCGCAACCAGCAAGTCGGACATCGTGCTGGTGACGCTCGCCGTCCTGTGTGCCGTTGCCGGCGTTATTGCCTTTTCCCTCCTGACGTCCCAGACGCTCGCCGTCCGTCTCGGCGCGCTCTTCGGCGGTCTGGTTGCCGGCGTCGTGCTCGCTTGGTTCAGCCCCTCCGGCAAGCGCCTTCTGAACTACGGCCGCCAGTCCTGGGAAGAACTGCGCCGCGTCGTCTGGCCGACTCGCAAGGAAACGCTCAACACGACGGGCCTCGTCATGGCCTTCGTCGTCGTGATCGCGATCTTCCTTTTCCTTTGCGACAAGCTGATTGAGTGGGGTCTCTACGACGGCCTGCTCCGTCTTTCTCTTTAATGTGAGGTTGAGTCATGAGCGATAACGGCATGAAGTGGTACACGATTCACGTCTACTCTTCCATGGAGAAGAGCGTGAAGAAGGCTCTCGAGGAGCGTATTGGCCGCAGCGACCTGCGCGAAAGCTTCGGTCAGGTTCTCCTGCCCGTTGAACGCGTTCAGGAAGTCCGCAACGGCCGCAAGTACACTAGCGAGCGCCGCATGTACCCCGGCTACGTCTTCATCGAAATGGTGATGAACGACGCTACGTGGCATCTCGTCAACTCCACCCCGCGCGTCATTGAGTTCCTCGGCAACAACAACCCCGTGGTGCTTTCCGAGGCTGAAGTGGCCTCCATCATGGCTCAGATGGAGCAGGGCTCCGAGAAGCCGCGTCCCAAGATCGAATTCGAGATCGGCGAGGAGATCCGCGTCAAGAACGGCCCGTTCAAGGACTTCAACGGCCGCATCGAGGCCGTCGACTACGACAAGAGCCGTCTCCAGGTCTTCGTGTCCATTTTCAGCCGCGAAACGCTGGTGGACCTCGACTTCAACGAAGTCGAAAAAATCTAAAAAAATCTGGCGTGTCGCTTGCGCACCGATTTTTTCGGTGGTATAGTGCACGCCTTTCTCACACATACATGGGGAGCTCAAGCAATTGAGCGCATGAACCCATAAGGAAATTTAACGATGGCTAAGAAGATCATCGGCTTTATCAAGCTGCAGGTGCCGGCTGGTAAGGCCAACCCCTCGCCTCCTATCGGTCCGGCTCTCGGTCAGCGCGGTCTGAACATCATGGAGTTCTGCAAGGCCTTTAACGCTAAGACGCAGGGCATGGAAGCTGGTCTTCCGATCCCGGTCGTCATCACCGCGTACGCCGACAAGAGCTTCACGTTCATCATGAAGACCCCGCCGGCCACGATCCTGATCAAGAAGGCTGCCAAGATCCAGAAGGGTTCTTCCCGTCCGAACACGGAAAAGGTCGCCAAGATCACGCGCGCTCAGGCTGAAGAAATCGCCAAGACGAAGGCTCCGGACCTTACCGCTGCCGACATCGACGCTGCTGTTCGTACGATCGCTGGTTCCGCTCGTTCCATGGGCATCATTGTGGAGGGTCTGTAATGGCTAAGCTTTGCAAGCGCATGAAGGCTCTCAACGCCAAGGTCGAAGCCAACAAGCTTTACACCGCTGTTGAAGCTCTCGAACTCATCAAGGAAACGGCTGTTGCCAAGTTCGACGAATCTGTCGACGTGGCCGTCCAGCTCGGCATCGATCCGCGCAAGTCCGACCAGGCCGTCCGCGGCGCTGTCGTGATGCCGGAAGGCACGGGCAAGACCGTTCGCGTTGCCGTGTTCACCCAGGGCGCCAAGGCTGAAGAAGCTCTTGCCGCCGGCGCCGATATCGTCGGTTTCGACGACCTCGCCGCCAAGGTCAAGGCCGGTGAGCTCGACTTCGACGTCGTCATCGCCTCCCCGGATGCGATGCGCGTTGTCGGCCAGCTCGGCCAGATCCTCGGCCCGCGCGGCCTGATGCCGAACCCGAAGGTCGGTACTGTCACCCCGAACGTTGCCCAGGCTGTCAAGAACGCCAAGGCCGGTCAGGTCCAGTTCCGCGCCGACAAGGCTGGTATCATCCACGCCCCGATCGGCCGTGCCTCCTTCACGGCTGACCGCCTCCAGAAGAACCTGGTGGCTCTCATCGACCAGCTCAACAAGCTGAAGCCGGCTTCCTCGAAGGGCCAGTACCTCCGCAAGGTTGCCGTCTCCTCCACGATGGGCATCGGTGTTCGCGTTGATATCGGTTCTATCAACGGCTAATGAACCAAACATAACGGGGTCGGTCCTCCGTTGGTCAGGGCAACCTGATCAGGACGCTGCGAAAGCGGCGAGACCGGAAAAGAGAAATCTTTTCTCGAGACCGTGAGGTCTCAAGGGCTTTGGGTGACGGGGCCGAGCAATCGGGCCCGTCGCTGTCAAAGACCGCTGGAGAAGCAAAGGTCAACAATTCTCTGAAAGCAACGAAGAGATTGACACCGGCGCTTTTTAATGGGCTTGTGAACTTCACTGCCGATGCTTTCACGGCAGTGGGATGACCGCCAAGTCGTCCAGCGCAGACGGTAAACCGAAGAGAGATATTGCGTTGTGTTTCAGACCACAAGCTCGTGTGCTTGTGTAAAAAATCAGCCAAAACTCTCAGAAGTATGCCGGTTATTTGAAAACCGGTGTCCTCGCAAGGGGACACCTCTGAGTGGAGCCAGACCATGGGTCTTAATCGTCAAGATAAGGCTGCTGTCATTGAAGAAGTCGCTGGCATCGTTGCCAACTCTTCCTCGATCGTCATCGCCGAATACCGTGGGCTGAGCGTTGAGGCCGTCACGAAGCTTCGTGCTGAAGCACGTAAGAACAATGTGACGTTGCGTGTTGTCAAGAACACGTTGGTTCGCCGCGCCGTCGAAGGTACGGAATTTGCCGGACTCGCTGACCAGTTCGTTGGTCCGCTCGTCTACGGCTTCTCCGCCGACCCGGTTGCTGCCGCCAAGGTTCTCGTCAATTTCGCCAAGGACAACGACAAGCTCGTTATCAAGGGCGGCGCGATGGCCAACACCGTCATGGATGTTGAAGCCGTCAAGCAGCTCGCTACGATGCCGAGCCGTGAAGAACTCCTTGCCAAGTTGATGGCTACGATGAACGAACCTATCGCCAAGTTCGTCCGCACCATCAACGAAGTCCCGGCCCGCTTTGTGCGTACCGTGGCTGCCGTGCGCGATGCCAAGGAACAGGCTGCTGCCTAACCTAAACTTTTTTTAAACAAAACACTACGTAATACGGAGCTATAAAATGGCCCTTACCAATGAAGAAATCCTCGAAGCGATCGCTTCCAAGACCGTTCTCGAAATCTCCGAACTCATCAAGATGATGGAAGAAAAGTTCGGCGTTTCCGCTGCTGCCGCTGCTGTTGCCGTTGCCGCCCCGGCCGCTGGCGCTGCCGCCGCTGCTGAAGAAAAGACGGAATTCGACGTCGTTCTCGAATCTGCCGGTTCCAACAAGATCGCCGTCATCAAGGTCGTTCGCGAAATGACTGGCCTCGGCCTCAAGGAAGCCAAGGACCTCGTCGAAGGCGCTCCGAAGGCTGTCAAGGAAGGCCTCCCGAAGGCTGACGCCGAAGCTGCTGCCAAGAAGCTCGAAGAAGCCGGCGCCAAGGTCGCTCTCAAGTAATTTTTACTTGATTTGACTGAACAAAGCGAGCACAATTAAAGTCGCTCGCTTTGTTTTTCAGAGTCTCCCGAAAGGGAGACTTTGAACTATGTTCTCCCAAGATGGAGAATGGAGTTCAAAGTCTTTCTTCTTTGATGAACCGCTTAACTTGAAATATCCCCATATCCGCCGCGCGGGTTCAACCGACAGGTTGTGCTTCCCGAGCGGCTTTTGGCGTCCATAGAGTTTGCGTTCATCAATTTTTGGTTCATCCCTCAATGTCGAACGGAGTGTCCATGTCGTACTCGTTCACTGAAAAGAAGCGCATCCGCAAGAGCTTTGCCTCTCGCCCGAGCGTCCTTGAAGTGCCTTCCCTGCTTGATACTCAGCTTCGTTCCTACGAAGAATTTCTGCAGGCGGACGTTGCCCCGAACAAGCGCAATACCGAATACGGTTTGCAGGCAGCGTTTACTTCCATCTTCCCGATTACCAGCCACAACGGTTACGCACGTCTTCGCTTCGTCGATTACGAGCTTGCTGAACCGGAATTCGACGTCGCCGAGTGCCAGCTCCGCGGCCTGACGTTCTGCAGCCGTCTTCGCGCCAAGATCCAGCTGGAAATCTTTGACCGCGATGCCGCCAAGCCCGAAACGCTGAAGGAAATTCGCGAAAATGACGTCTACATGGGCGAAATTCCGCTCATGACGGAGAAGGGCTCGTTCATCATCAACGGCACGGAACGCGTCATCGTCAGCCAGCTGCACCGTTCGCCCGGCATTTTCTTTGAACATGACAAGGGCAAGACGCACTCCTCCGGCAAGCTGCTCTTCTCGGCTCGCGTGATTCCCTACCGCGGCTCCTGGCTTGACTTCGAATTCGACGCCAAGGACATCCTGTACTTCCGCGTCGACCGCCGCCGCAAGATGCCCGGCACGATTCTGCTCAAGGCCCTCGGCCTGACGCCGGAAGACATCCTTGCGCGCTTCTTCACGTTCGACGAAATCACGATCAACGCCAACGGCGCCTCCCTTCCGTTCGTTCCCGAACGCCTGAAGGGCCAGACCGTCAGCTTCCCGATCATTGCCGACGGAAAGGAAGTGGTGCCCGCCGACAAGCGCATCACCGCCAAGCACATCCGCGACCTGACGAAGGCCGGCGTGACGTGCATTCCCGTTCCCGACGAATATGTTCTCGGCCGCGTTCTCGGCAAGAACATCGTTGACGAGGAAACGGGTGAAGTCATTGCCAACTGCAACGACGAAATCACGCCCGATCTGCTTTCCCAGCTCCGCGTCGCCAAGATCAAGACGATCTTCACGATCTTCACGAACGAACTCGACCACGGTTCCTACATCTCGTCCACGCTTCGTCTGGACGACACGCCGGATCAGCTCGCCGCACGCGTCGCGATCTACCGCATGATGCGTCCGGGCGAACCGCCCACGGAAGACGCCGTCGAGGCTCTGTTCAACCGTCTCTTCTTCGATGCCGAAGCGTACGATCTGTCCCGCGTCGGCCGCATGAAGGTCAATGCCCGTTTCGGCCGTGAAGGCGCTACGGGTTCCATGACGCTTACCCGCGAAGACATCATCGACACGATGGCCGTCCTCGTTGCCCTGCGCAACGGTCAGGACACCGTCGAGCTCTTTGATGCCGACGGCGTGGCCCGCACCTGCGTGGTCAATGGCGTCGACGACATCGACCACCTGGGCAACCGTCGTGTCCGCTGTGTCGGCGAACTCGCCGAAAACCAGTTCCGCTCCGGCCTCGTGCGCGTTGAGCGAGCTGTCAAGGAACGACTCAACCAGGCTGAAAGCGATGGCCTCACGCCGCAGGACCTGATCAACTCCAAGCCGATCAGCGCCGCCATCCGCGAGTTCTTCGGCTCGAGCCAGCTGTCCCAGTTCATGGACCAGACGAACCCGCTGTCGGAAATCACTCACAAGCGCCGTATTTCGGCCCTTGGCCCGGGTGGTCTGACTCGCGAACGCGCCGGCTTCGAAGTCCGAGACGTGCATCCGACCCACTACGGTCGCGTCTGCCCGATTGAAACGCCTGAAGGTCCGAACATCGGTCTTATCAACTCGCTCGCCCTTTACGCCCGCCTCAACGAATACGGCTTCCTTGAAACGCCGTACCGCAAGGTGGTCGACGGCGTCGCGACGCAGGAAATCTCCTACCTGTCCGCCATTGAGGAAGGCCGCTACATCATCGCTCAGGCCAACGCCGAGATGGACGAGAACGGCCGTCTGACGCAGGAACTCGTTTCCGCCCGTGACAACGGCGAAACGGTTCTCGCCAGCCCGGACCGCATCCAGTACATGGACGTGGCCCCGTCTCAGATCGTCTCCTGCGCCGCCGCTTTGATTCCGTTCCTGGAACACGACGACGCGAACCGTGCTCTGATGGGTTCGAACATGCAGCGTCAGGGCGTGCCCTGCCTCCGTCCGGAAAAGCCCGTCGTGGGTACCGGCATCGAGCGCACGGTTGCCGTTGACTCCAAGACTGCCGTTCAGGCTCGCCGCGGCGGCGTCGTCGACTATGTCGACGCGAACCGCGTGGTGATCCGTGTGAACGACGAGGAAAGCATCGCCGGCGAAACCGGTGTGGACATCTACAACCTGCAGAAGTTCACGCGTTCCAACCAGTCCACGAACATCAACCAGCGTCCGATCGTTGTCAAGGGTGACCGCGTTGCGGTCGGCGACGTGCTCGCCGACGGTGCCTCCACTGACACCGGCGAACTCGCCCTCGGCCAGAACATGCTGATCGCGTTCATGCCGTGGAACGGCTACAACTACGAAGACTCGGTGCTCATCTCCGAACGCGTGGTTGCCGACGATCGCTACACCTCGATCCACATCGAGGAGCTCTCCGTCGTCGCCCGCGACACGAAGCTCGGCGCTGAGGAAATCACGCGCGACATCTCGAACCTGTCCGAAAACCAGCTGTCCCGTCTCGACGACTCTGGCATCGTGTTCATCGGTGCTGAAGTGAAGGCCGGCGACGTGCTTGTCGGCAAGGTCACGCCGAAGGGCGAAACCCAGCTCACGCCGGAAGAAAAGCTCCTGCGCGTGATCTTCGGTGAGAAGGCCTCCGACGTCAAGGACACCTCGCTGCGCGTTCCGTCCGGCATGACCGGCACCGTGATCGACGTTCAGGTCTTCACGCGTGACGGCGTCAAGCGCGACAAGCGTGCCGAAAGCATCATCGAGGACGCCCTCAAGCGCTATCGCCGCGACCTGGACGACCAGCTGCGCATTGTTGAACGCGACGCGTTCGACCGTCTGCGTCGTCAGCTCGTCGGCCACAAGGTTGCCGGCGGCCCCGACGCCTTCAAGCCGGGCGTTGCGCTCACGATGGAAATGCTCGAGGCCGTTCCCGGCTATGATCTCTTCAACCTCCGCATGGAGGAAGAGGGTGCCCAGAACATCATCGATCTGACGATGCGCGCCATTCAGGACACGCGTGAACAGAACGACCGCAAGTACGCCACGAAGAAGGACAAGCTCACCCGCGGCGACGAACTGCCCCCGGGCGTGCTCAAGATGGTCAAGGTGTACATCGCCGAACGCCGTCGTCTGCAGCCTGGCGACAAGATGGCCGGCCGTCACGGTAACAAGGGTGTGGTCTCCAAGATCTGCCCGGTTGAAGACATGCCGTACATGGCCGACGGTCGTCCCGCCGACATCGTTCTGAACCCGCTCGGCGTGCCGTCCCGTATGAACATCGGTCAGGTGCTTGAAGTGCATCTCGGCTGGGCTGCCAAGGGTCTCGGCTGGCGCATTGAGGAAATGCTCAAGACCGAACAGGTCCGCCAGATCCGCGCCTTCCTGAACGAGGTGTACAACCGCACGGGCAAGAAGGAAGATCTCGACAGCCTTACCGACGACGAGCTGATGGCCATGGCGCGCAATCTGCGCAATGGCGTTCCGTTTGCCACGCCGGTGTTCGACGGTGCCACGGAAGAACAGGTCCGCATGATGCTCGACCTCGCCTTCCCGGACGACGAAGCCGCCCGTCTGCAGCTCACGCCCGCCAAGACGCAGGCCCGCCTCTATGACGGCCGCACCGGCGAAGCGTTCGAGCGCCCCGTCACGGTTGGCTTCATGCACTATCTGAAGCTGCACCACCTGGTCGACGACAAGATGCATGCCCGTTCCACGGGTCCGTACTCCCTCGTCACCCAGCAGCCGCTCGGCGGCAAGGCGCAGTTCGGCGGCCAGCGCTTCGGTGAAATGGAAGTCTGGGCCCTCGAAGCCTACGGCGCCTCCTACGTGCTGCAGGAAATGCTTACTGTCAAGTCTGACGACGTTAACGGTCGTACCAAGGTTTACGAAAACATCGTCAAGGGTGACCACAAGATTGAAGCGGGCATGCCCGAATCCTTCAACGTGTTGGTCAAGGAAATCCGGTCGTTGGGTATCGACATCGACCTCGTCAAGAACTAAGGGGAAATTAAGCGATGAGAATGCCGCTTAACGATATCTTCAACCAGGTCCAGTCGGAAGATCATTTCGACGCGATCCGCATCGGACTTGCCAGTCCCGAAAAGATCCACTCCTGGTCCTACGGTGAAGTCAAGAAGCCTGAGACGATTAACTATCGTACCCAGAAGCCGGAACGCGACGGTCTTTTCTGTGCCAAGATCTTTGGCCCGGTGAAGGATTACGAATGCCTTTGCGGCAAGTACAAGCGCCTCAAGAATCGCGGCGTGATCTGCGAAAAGTGCGGCGTTGAAGTCACGCTCGCCAAGGTTCGCCGCGAACGCATGGGTCACATCGACCTCGCCAGCCCTGTCGCTCACATCTGGTTCCTCAAGAGCCTTCCGAGCCGTATGGGCATGGTGCTCGACATCCCGCTGCGCGACATCGAGCGCGTGCTGTACTTCGAAGCCTACATCGTCGTTGATCCGGGCCTTTCCACGCTCGAGCGTGGCCAGCTGCTCAGCGAAGAGGACTTCATTGCCGCCACGACCGAATTCGGTGACGACTTCGTCGCCATGATGGGCGCTGAAGCCATCGGCGAGCTCCTGCGCACGATCGACATCGATCAGGAAGTCGAACGCCTGCGCACCGAGCTCCGCGAGACGAGCTCCGAAGCCAAGATCAAGAAGTTCGCCAAGCGCCTCAAGGTGCTTGAAGGCTTCCAGCGCTCCGGTATCAAGCCCGAATGGATGATCATGACGGTTCTCCCGGTTCTTCCGCCGGACCTGCGTCCGCTCGTCGCCCTTGACGGCGGCCGTTTCGCGACGTCCGACCTGAACGACCTGTACCGCCGCGTCATCAACCGTAACAACCGTCTGAAGCGCCTCCTCGAGATCAAGGCTCCGGACATCATCGTGCGCAACGAAAAGCGCATGTTGCAGGAAGCCGTCGACTCTCTGCTCGACAACGGTCGCCGCGGCAAGGCGATGACCGGTGCCAACAAGCGCCCGCTCAAGTCCCTCGCCGACATGATCAAGGGCAAGAGCGGCCGCTTCCGTCAGAACCTGCTCGGCAAGCGCGTGGACTACTCCGGCCGTTCCGTTATTACGGTGGGTCCTGAACTCCGTCTGCACCAGTGCGGTCTGCCGAAGCTCATGGCTCTCGAGCTTTTCAAGCCGTTCATCTTCAACAAGCTCGTGCTCCGCGGTCTCGCCGTGACGCCGAAGGCTGCCAAGAAGATGGTTGAGAACCAGGATCCTGTCGTCTGGGACATCCTCGAAGAGGTGATCTACGAACACCCGGTCATGCTCAACCGTGCTCCGACGCTGCACCGTCTCGGCATTCAGGCGTTCGAGCCGAAGCTGATCGAAGGCAAGGCCCTCCAGCTGCATCCGCTCGTCTGCGCCGCCTTCAATGCCGACTTCGACGGTGACCAGATGGCCGTTCATGTGCCGCTCTCGCTCGAAGCCCAGCTTGAAGCCCGCTCGCTGATGATGGCCTCCAACAACGTCCTGTTCCCGGCCAACGGCGATCCGTCGATCGTGCCGTCTCAGGACATGGTGCTCGGTCTCTACTACGCTACGCGTGAAAAGATCAACGGCAAGGGCGAGGGCATGTTCTTTGCCGACGTCGCTGAAGTTCAGCGCGCCTGGGACAACAAGGTTGTCGAACTCCAGACCCGCTGCACGGTCCGTATCCGCGAATACGACGTCAACAAGGAAACGGGTGAAAAGACCCCGCGCATGGTTCGTTACGAAACCACCGTCGGCCGCGCTCTCCTCTCCGAAATCTTGCCGGAAGGCATGAGCTTCAAGGAACTCAACATCACCTTGAAGAAGAAGGAGATCGCCAAGCTGATCAACCGCTGCTTCCGCAAGTGCGGCCTGCGCGCGACGGTCATGTTCGCCGACAAGCTCAAGGACAACGGCTACCGTCTGTCAACGCGCGCCGGCATCTCCATCTGCGTGGGTGACATGGCCGTCCCCGCCCAGAAGGAAAAGCTCGTCCATGACGCCGAACAGGAAGTCAAGGAAATCGAAGCCCAGTACACGTCCGGTCTCGTGACCCAGGGTGAACGCTACAACAAGGTGGTGGACATCTGGGGCCGCACGGCCGACCAGGTGGGCAAGGTGATGATGACCGAGCTCTCCACCGAACCGACGATCGACCGTCACGGCAAGAAGGTTCGTCAGGAATCGTTCAACAGCGTCTACATGATGGCCGACTCCGGTGCTCGTGGTTCCGCAGCCCAGATTCGCCAGCTCGCCGGCATGCGCGGCCTGATGGCCAAGCCGGACGGCTCCATTATTGAAACGCCGATTACCGCGAACTTCCGTGAAGGCTTGAACGTTCTGCAGTACTTCATTTCGACCCATGGTGCCCGTAAGGGTCTGGCCGACACGGCTCTGAAGACCGCCAACTCCGGTTACCTGACGCGTCGTCTCGTCGACGTGACGCAGGACCTCGTGGTGACGGAAGACGACTGCGGCACGACCAACGGCGTTGAAATGCGCGCTCTGGTCGAAGGCGGTGAAGTCATTCAGGCTCTCCGTGACCGCGTCCTCGGCCGCGTGACCGCCACCGACGTCGTCAACCCCGACGACGGCGAAGTGGTCATTGCCGCCGGCACGCTGATCGACGAAGACTGCTGCGATCTGATCGAAAAGCTCGCGATCGACATGGTCAAGGTCCGTACGCCGCTCACCTGCGAAACGCGCTACGGCCTTTGCGCCAAGTGCTACGGCCGCGACCTCGGCCGCGGCTCGATCGTCAATGCCGGTGAATCCGTCGGCGTGATCGCCGCCCAGTCCATCGGTGAACCGGGTACCCAGCTGACGATGCGTACGTTCCATATCGGTGGTGCCGCTTCCCGTGCCGCCGTGGCCTCCAGCGTCGAAGCCAAGTCCTCCGGTGTCGTGAGCTACTCCCCGGCCATGCGCTACGTCCGCTCTGCCAAGGGCGAACTGGTCGTCATTTCCCGTTCCGGCGAAATCGTCATTACGGAAAACGGCCGCGAACGCGAACGCCACAAGGTTCCGTACGGCGCCACGTTGCTCGTGATGCCCGACCAGGAAATCAAGGCCGGCCAGATGCTCGCCAACTGGGATCCGATGACGCGTCCGATTATCACGGAATACGCCGGTACGATTAAGTTCGAAAACGTCGTTGAAAACGTGACCGTGATGAATCAGGTCGACGAAGTGACGGGCCTTTCCAGCCTCGTCGTCATTGACCCGAAGCGCTCCACCACGACCGCCAAGGGCAAGGGCAAGTCCCAGAACGCCGGCATCCTGCGTCCGTTGGTTCACCTCATTGACGAAAACGGCAATGAAGTGAAGATCCCGGGCACGGACCATGCCGTGACGATTCAGCTGCCTGTCGGCGCCTTCGTGGTTGTTCGTGACGGCCAGCAGATCGGCATGGGTGAGGTTCTCGCCCGCATCCCGGTCGAATCGCAGAAGACCCGAGACATTACCGGCGGTCTGCCGCGCGTTGCCGAGCTCTTTGAAGCCCGCAGCCCGAAGGATGCCGGCATGCTCGCCGAAGTGACGGGCACGGTGACCTTTGGCAAGGAAACGAAGGGCAAGCAGCGCCTGATCATCACCGGCAACGACGGCGTCGCCCACGAAACGCTGATCAGCAAGGACAAGACGGTTCTTGTCCATGACGGTCAGGTCGTTCAGAAGGGTGAAGAAGTGGTTGACGGTCCGGTCGATCCGCACGACATCCTCCGCCTGCTCGGCATCGAGGAGCTCGCCCGCTACATCGTCGACGAAGTGCAGGACGTTTATCGTCTGCAGGGTGTGAAGATCAACGACAAGCACATTGAAGTGATCGTCCGCCAGATGCTGCGCCGCGTCCAGATCACCGATCCGGGCGACACGCACTTCATCACCGGCGAACAGGTCGAACGCTCCGAAATGCTCGACGAGAACGATCGCGTCGTCGCTCAGGGCTTGCGCCCCGCTAGCTACGACAACGTCCTCCTCGGCATTACGAAGGCCTCGCTTTCCACGGACAGCTTCATCTCGGCCGCGTCGTTCCAGGAAACGACGCGCGTCCTTACGGAAGCCGCCATCATGGGCAAGCAGGACGAGCTCCGCGGTCTGAAGGAAAACGTCATCGTCGGCCGTCTGATCCCCGCCGGTACGGGTCTCGCATATCATCAGGCTCACAAGGCTCGCGAACAGGCCGAACGCCTGGAAGCTGAGACCGCCCGCGCTTCGGTCACGACCGAGGATCCGTTCCTCGAGCCCTCCGCCGTTGTCGATCCGTTCGCATCTCTTGATGCGCCGCTGACGACCACTGGCGAAGAGTTTGCCGACGGTTCCAAGAAGGAAGGCGTCAAGTAATAGCGCCCGAGTTCTGAAATGAACAGAAAGCCCGTCTCCTGAAAGGGAGGCGGGCTTTTTAGTACAAAAAAAGCCCCTTCACTTGACAGGGAAGGGTGTTATGGTCGAAAATCACATGCTTTTCAGGGACAGTGTCTCCATCGAATCGGCTCTTTGCCTCTGCGCCTAGGCTGTTCGGGGAGAATAGGGTGCCTGAAGCGTTTATAACCAGAGCCTGCATGGTGCAGGCCAAACTTTAGTTTTAGACGGACGTTTATGCCTACTATTAACCAGCTTGTTCGCAAGCCCCGTGAGCTCACGCACGACAAGAGCAAGAGCCCCGCTCTTAAGAACTGCCCGCAGAAGCGCGGCGTTTGCACTCGTGTGTACACCACGACCCCGAAGAAGCCGAACTCTGCTCTTCGTAAGGTCGCCAAGGTGCGCCTGACCAACGGTTTCGAAGTCATTTCGTACATCGGCGGTGAAGGCCACAACCTCCAGGAACACTCTGTCGTGCTTATCCGCGGCGGCCGTGTGAAGGACCTTCCTGGTGTTCGTTACCACATCGTCCGCGGCTCTCTGGATACCCAGGGCGTCAAGGATCGTAAGCAGGCCCGTTCCAAGTACGGTGCCAAGCGCCCGAAGGCCGCTTAATTTTCGCGGCGATACGCCGTGGACAAACGGTTGTCGCCTTGAATAAAGGCGTAACCGAGTAAGTCGCGATCCATGGGATCGCTTTAAATCAAATTTATCCGCTCGTTACTTTTTTCACTGGGCGGATATAGACTGAAGACACGAAAGAGGAAATCAAATGCCCCGTCGTCGCGAAGTTCCGAAGCGCGAAGTGCTTGCCGACCCGAAGTTCGGCAGCGTCGAAATTACCAAGTTCATCAACGTGATCATGCTTGACGGCAAGAAGGCCGTGGCCGAACGCATCGTTTACGGCGCCCTCCAGCAGATCGAAGAAAAGTCCGGCAAGAACGCCCTGGAAGTGTTCACCACCGCCCTGAACAACGTCCGTCCGCTGGTGGAAGTCAAGTCCCGCCGCGTTGGTGGTGCCAACTATCAGGTTCCGGTCGAAGTCCGTCCTGTCCGCCGTATGGCCCTCGCCATGCGCTGGCTCCGTGAATCTGCCAAGAAGCGTTCTGAAAAGTCCATGCCGCAGCGTCTCGCCGGCGAACTGCTCGACGCGGCCGAAGGCCGTGGCGGCGCCATGAAGAAGCGTGACGAAGTCCATCGTATGGCTGAAGCCAACAAGGCCTTCTCGCACTTCCGCTTCTAATTCCTGTTCGCTGCATGGGGAATTTCCTCTCCATGCAGCTTGTCTAGTGAGGAACCTTAAATGGCTCGTCAAACCCCGATTTCGCGTTACCGCAATATCGGTATCTCTGCCCACATTGACGCGGGCAAGACCACCACGTCCGAACGTATTCTGTTCTACACCGGTGTTAACCACAAGATCGGTGAAGTGCATGATGGCGCCGCCACCATGGACTGGATGGAACAGGAACAGGAACGTGGCATCACGATTACGTCCGCTGCCACCACCGCCTTCTGGCGCGGCATGGAAATGCAGTGGGAACCGTATCGTCTGAACATCATCGACACCCCGGGGCACGTTGACTTCACTGTTGAAGTTGAACGTTCCATGCGCGTCCTCGACGGCGCCTGCATGGTCTACTGCGCCGTGGGCGGCGTGCAGCCGCAGTCCGAAACCGTTTGGCGTCAGGCCAACAAGTACCGCGTTCCCCGTCTTGCCTTCGTGAACAAGATGGACCGTACCGGTGCCAACTTCTTCAAGGTCTACGACCAGATGAAGAAGCGCCTCAATGCCAATCCGGTTCCCGTCGTTGTGCCCATCGGTGCTGAAGACCAGTTCGAAGGCGTTGTCGACCTCATCAAGATGAAGGGCATCATTTGGGATGCGAAGTCCCAGGGCATGACTTTCGAATACGTCGACATCCCCGCCAACCTCGTTGACGTTGCCCAGGAATGGCACGAAAAGATGGTTGAGAGCGCTGCGGAGGCTTCCGAAGAGCTCATGAACAAGTACCTCGAAAACGGCGAACTCTCCGAAGAGGACATCATCGCCGGTCTTCGTCAGCGTACCATCGCCTGCGAAATCCAGCCGATGCTCTGCGGTACCGCCTTCAAGAACAAGGGCGTGCAGCGCATGCTCGACGCCGTCGTGCAGTTCCTGCCGGCTCCGTCCGACATTCCGCCGGTTGAAGGTTTCGACCTCGACGAAAAGCCGACCTTCCGTGAAGCCAAGGACGAAGCTCCGTTCGCTGCTCTCGCGTTCAAGATCATGACCGACCCGTACGTCGGCCAGCTGACCTTCCTTCGCGTCTACTCCGGCGTTCTGAACTCCGGTGACACGGTCATGAACTCCGTCAAGGGTCAGAAGGAACGTATCGGCCGTCTGCTCCAGATGCACGCCAACGAACGTAAGGAAATCAAGTTCGTGGAAGCCGGCGACATCGCTGCTGCCGTGGGCCTGAAGAACGTTACGACGGGCGACACGCTCTGCGCTATCGACGCTCCGGTCATCCTCGAACGCATGGAATTCCCGGAGCCGGTTATTTCCCAGGCTGTCGAACCGAAGACCAAGGCCGACCAGGAAAAGATGGCTCTCGCTCTGAACCGTCTTGCCCAGGAAGACCCGTCCTTCCGCGTCCGCACGGACGAAGAATCCGGCCAGACGATTATTTCCGGTATGGGCGAACTCCACCTCGAAATTCTCGTCGACCGCATGAAGCGCGAATTCAACGTCGAAGCCTCCGTGGGCAAGCCCCAGGTTGCTTACCGTGAAACGATCCGCTCCGTGGTTGAAAACGCCGAATGCAAGTTCGCCAAGCAGTCCGGCGGCCGTGGTCAGTACGGTCACGTCGTGCTCAAGCTCGAACCGCTCGAACCCGGCAAGGGCTTCGAATTCGTCGACGCCATCAAGGGCGGCGTGGTTCCGCGCGAATACATCCCGGCCGTTGAAAAGGGTGTCGAAGACACGCTCAAGGCTGGCGTCCTCGCCGGCTACCCGGTTGTTGACGTGAAGGTCACGCTCCACTTCGGTTCCTACCACGAAGTCGACTCGAACGAAAACGCGTTCAAGATGGCTGCCTCCATGGCCTTCAAGGAAGGTATGCGCAAGGCTGATCCGGTTCTTCTCGAGCCGATCATGGCTGTCGAAGTCGAAACGCCGGAAGAAAAGATGGGCGACGTCATGGGCGACCTTTCTTCCCGCCGTGGTGTGATCCAGGGCATGGACGACCTCGTTGGCGGCGGCAAGAGCATCAAGGCTGAAGTGCCGCTGGCTGAAATGTTCGGCTACGCCACTCAGCTTCGCTCCCTCACTCAGGGCCGTGCCACGTACACGATGGAATTCAAGCACTACGCTGAAGCTCCGCGCAACGTCGCCGAAGCCGTGATCGCCGACAAGGCCAAGTAAGATCTACAATAGAACTGTTTTTTAACCCCTAATCTTTAAGGACCAAAAATGGCCAAGGGTAAGTTTGAACGTACCAAGCCCCACGTTAACGTGGGCACGATCGGTCACGTGGACCATGGTAAGACCACGCTGACGGCTGCTATCACCACGATCCTCTCCAAGAAGTTCGGTGGCGAAGCCAAGGCTTATGACCAGATCGACGCCGCTCCTGAAGAAAAGGCCCGCGGCATCACCATCAACACCGCTCACGTTGAATACGAAACGGCCACCCGTCACTATGCTCACGTTGACTGCCCGGGTCACGCTGACTACGTGAAGAACATGATTACCGGTGCTGCCCAGATGGACGGCGCCATCCTCGTGTGCTCCGCTGCTGACGGTCCGATGCCCCAGACGCGCGAACACATCCTTCTCGCCCGTCAGGTCGGTGTTCCGTACATCATCGTGTTCCTGAACAAGTGCGACATGGTCGACGACGAAGAACTTCTCGAACTCGTCGAAATGGAAGTCCGTGACCTTCTGTCCAACTACGACTTCCCGGGCGACACGATCCCCATTGTCAAGGGTTCCGCCAAGCTCGCTCTCGAAGGCGACCAGTCCCCGATCGGCGAACCGGCCATCCTCGCCCTCGCTGACCAGCTCGACTCCTACATCCCGACGCCGGAACGCGCCGTGGACCAGCCGTTCCTTATGCCGATCGAAGACGTGTTCTCGATCTCCGGCCGTGGTACGGTTGTGACGGGTCGTGTTGAACGTGGTGTCATCCGCGTTGGCGACGAAATCGAAATCGTCGGTATCAAGCCGACGACGAAGACGACCTGCACGGGCGTCGAAATGTTCCGCAAGCTCCTCGACGAAGGCGAAGCCGGCGACAACGTCGGTATCCTTCTCCGTGGTACGAAGCGTGAAGACGTCGAACGCGGCCAGGTTCTCGCCAAGCCGGGTACGATCACCCCGCACACCCACTTCAAGGGCGAAGTCTACGTCCTGACGAAGGAAGAAGGCGGCCGTCACACCCCGTTCTTCAAGGGCTATCGTCCGCAGTTCTACTTCCGTACGACGGACGTTACGGGCACGATCGAACTGCCGGAAGGCGTTGAAATGGTCATGCCTGGCGACAACATCCAGATGACCGTCAAGCTCATCTGCCCGATCGCCATGGAACAGGGTCTCCGCTTCGCCATCCGCGAAGGCGGTCACACCGTCGGCGCTGGCGTCGTTGCCGCTGTCATCGAATAATCGAAATTTTTCGGTAATTTGACTTGATCGCTCGAGGGAGCGGGGTGTATACTCCGCTCCCTCTGTTCTTTTATCTGTTCTTTTTTTACAGGAATACGAAATGCAGTCTCAGCGCATTCGCATCCGCCTCAAGGCGTATGACTACAAGTTGATCGACCAGTCGGCTCTCGAAATCGTCGACACCGCCAAGCGCACCGGCGCCGTGGTCCGTGGTCCGGTCCCCCTTCCCACCCGCATCCAGCGCTTCGACATCCTTCGCTCCCCGCACGTCAACAAGACGTCCCGCGATCAGCTCGAAATCCGCACCCACCAGCGTCTCATGGACATCGTTGATCCGACCGACAAGACGGTTGACGCTCTCATGAAGCTTGACCTCCCGGCTGGCGTCGACGTCAAGATCAAGGTCCAGTAATCAAATTCAGACTGTCAGCTGTGCTTCACAAGAAAAGTCGCAAAATAAGTTGCACACTCTGAGAATCACAGCTACAATCGCGCCTTTCAGTCCAAACGGTTCACTACTCAGGAACCAGTTGGCTTTTTCATGAAAACGGTCCCGGCCAATCGCAGCCGGGGTGGAGAAAACAATGAGTGATAAGCTCGGCATCGTCGGTCGCAAGATCGGCATGACGCGCATTTTCACGGAAGACGGCGTGTCCGTTCCCGTGACTGTGCTCGATGTGTCGAACAACCGTGTCACTATGGTGAAGACGGTTGAAACCGACGGCTACAATGCAATCCAAGTCGCGTTCGGCTCCAAGAAGCCCACGCGCGTGAGCAAGCCCCTTGCTGGCCATTTTGCTAAGGCTGGCGTTGAAGCTGGCAGCATGCTCAAAGAGTTCCATATCGAAGCTGAACAGGTTGCCGAATTCAAGCCCGGCATGGCCCTCAAGGCCGAAATGTTCACGGAAGGTCAGAAGGTCGACGTGACCGGCACGACCATCGGTAAGGGTTTCCAGGGTGGTATCAAGCGTCACCACTTCTCGTCCAACCGCGCGTCCCACGGTAACTCCGTGACGACCCGTGCCCCTGGTTCTATCGGTAACCGTCAGGACCCGGGCCGCGTTTTCCCCGGCAAGCGTATGGCCGGTCATCTGGGCGATGTGCAGCGCACGACGCAGAACCTCATCATTGCGCGCGTTGACACTGAACGTCAGCTTCTGCTGGTTCGCGGTGCTGTTCCCGGCGCCAAGGGCGGCGAAGTGATCGTCCGTCCGGCTGTTAAGGCGTAAGGAGCGAAACAATGGAACTCAATTTCCTGAACGAACAGGGCAAGACCGTTGATGTCAACGAAGCCGTGTTCGGTCGTGAATACAATGAAGCTCTGGTGCACCAGATCGTGGTCGCTTTCCAGGCTAATGCGCGTCTTGGTACGCGTGCTCAGCTCACCCGTGAAGCTGTGCATCACTCCACCAAGAAGCCCTGGCGCCAGAAGGGCACGGGTCGTGCCCGCTCTGGTATGACGTCTTCCCCGGTGTGGCGTGGCGGCGGTCGTGCCTTCCCGAACTCCCCGGACGAAAACTTCAGCCAGAAGGTCAACAAGAAGATGTACCGCGCTGCGATGGCTTCCATCTGGTCGAAGCTCGTTGCCGACGAACGTCTTTGCGTTGTCGAATCCTTCGCGGTCGAATCCCCGAAGACCAAGGCTTTTGCCACGCAGCTCAAGACGATGGGTCTGCAGAACAAGGTTCTTCTCGTCGTTGGCGCTGAAGAACTCACCGACAACCTCATCCTCGCTTCCCGCAACATGAAGGATGTGCTCGTTGTCCCGACCCGTTACGCCGATCCGCTCTGCCTCCTTTACTTCGACAAGGTGGTGGTGACGAAGGCCGCTGTGTCCGAGATTGAGGAGATGCTGGCATGAACCAGGAACGTCTTTTGAAGGTGCTCGTCGCCCCGGTGATCTCTGAAAAGAGCACCATGGTCGCCGAGAAGCTGAACCAGGCCTGCTTCGTCGTCGTTCCCGACGCCAACAAGGCTGAGGTCAAGGCTGCTGTTGAACTGCTCTTCAAGGTGCAGGTCAAATCCGTTCAAATCCTGAACCTGAAGGGCAAGCAGAAGCGCTTTGGCCGCTTCATGGGCAAGCGCAATGACGTCCGCAAGGCTTACGTCACGCTCGCTCAGGGTCAGGAAATCAACTTCGCGCAAGAGGTGAAGTAATGGCTCTCGTCAAACTCAAGCCGACGTCCGCCGGTCGCCGTCATGCGGTTAAGGTTGTCAACAAGGAGCTCCACAAGGGCAAGCCCTGGGCCGCTCTGACTGAAAAGAAGAACCGCGGTTCCGGCCGTAACAACAACGGTCATATCACCTGCCGTCACAAGGGCGGCGGTGCCAAGCGCGCTTATCGTATCATCGACTTCAAGCGCCAGAAGGACGGTGTGCCCGCCCGCGTCGAACGTATCGAATACGATCCGAATCGTTCCGCTCACATCGCTCTGGTCTGCTACGCCGACGGCGAACGCTGCTACATCATTGCTCCGAAGGGCCTGACCGTTGGTCAGGAAATCATGAACGGTCCGGAATCCCCGATCAAGGTCGGCAACACGCTTCCGCTCCGCAACATCCCCGTCGGTTCCACGATTCACTGCATCGAAATGCTCCCGGGCAAGGGTGCTCAGATGGTCCGCGCTGCCGGTGCTTTCGCCCAGCTCGTGGCCCGTGAAGGTGAATACGCCCAGATCCGCCTCCGTTCCGGTGAAGTCCGCCGCGTTCTCATCGAATGCCGCGCCACGATCGGTACGGTCGGCAACGAAGAAAACAGCCTCCGCGAACTCGGCAAGGCCGGTGCCAAGCGCTGGCGCGGTGTCCGTCCGACGGTCCGTGGCGTTGCCATGAACCCGGTTGACCATCCGCATGGTGGTGGTGAAGGCAAGACCGGTACCGGTCGCGCTCCTGTCACGCCGTGGGGTCAGCTCACGAAGGGCTACCGTACCCGCAACTGCAAGCGCACGGACAACATGATTGTCTCGCGTCGTAACCGTAAATAAGGGGGCCTGAATGTCTCGTTCCTTGAAGAAAGGCCCGTTTGTTGACGGGCACCTGATGAAGAAGGTTGAAGCCGCCCAGGCGAGCCGCGACAAGCGTCCGCTCAAGACCTGGTCCCGTCGCTCCACGATTCTTCCCGAGTTCATCGGTCTGACCATCGCCGTCCACAACGGCCGTCAGCACGTTCCGGTGTACATCAATGAAAACATGGTCGGCCACAAGCTCGGCGAATTTGCGAATACCCGCACGTTCAAGGGCCACGCTGCCGGCGACAAGAAGGTGGGTAAGTAAATGGAAACTACTGCTATCGTCCGTGGTGTCCGCCTTTCGGCTCAGAAGGGTCGTTTGGTTGCTGACCTCGTTCGCGGCAAGCCCGTGGACAAGGCTCTCGCCATCCTCACCTTCACGCAGAAGAAGGCTGCTGTCATCATCAAGAAGGCTCTTGAGAGCGCCATCGCCAATGCCGAGCACAATGACGGTGCCGACATCGACACGCTGGTCGTGACCAAGATTCACGTGGAAAAGGCTGCTACGCTGCGCCGTTTCGCTGCCCGCGCTAAGGGCCGCGGCACCCGCATCAACAAGCAGACCAGCCATATCTATATTTCTGTTGGCGACGCGAAAGCTAAGTAAAGGTGTACCATGGGTCAGAAAATTAATCCCACCGGCTTCCGTCTTCCCGTGACGCGCAATTGGACGTCGCGTTGGTACGCGGTTGGCCGTGATTTTTCCCGCACGCTCGGTGAAGACCTCGCTGTTCGCAGCTTCCTTCTCAAGAAGCTTCGCAACGCCAGCGTCAGCCGTATTCTCATCGAACGTCCGGCTAACAATGCTCGCATCACGATCTTCTCCGCTCGTCCGGGTATCGTGATCGGCAAGCAGGGTGCCGACATCGAGGCTCTCAAGGCTGAAGTTCAGAAGATGATGGGCGTGCCCGTTCACGTCAACATCGAAGAAGTCCGCCGTCCGGAACTCGACGCTCAGCTCATCGCTGACGGCATCACGCAGCAGCTCGAAAAGCGCGTCATGTTCCGTCGTGCCATGAAGCGCGCCATGCAGAACGCCATGCGTCTCGGTGCCCAGGGCATCAAGATCATGTCGTCCGGCCGCCTCAACGGTGCCGACATCGCCCGTTGCGAATGGTACCGTGAAGGCCGCGTGCCTCTTCAGACCCTTCGCGCCAACATCGGCTACGGCTTCTCCGAAGCCCTTACCACGTACGGTATCGTCGGTGTTAAGGTCTGGGTTTACAAGGGTGACAACTTCGGCCAGGAAGAAGCTGTTGAAGCTCCCCGCGAAGATCGTCGTGGCCGTCGCCCCGGTGACCGTGCCGGCAAGCCGGGTGCTCGCCGCAACAACGGTCGTCGCAATGACAAGCAGCAGCAGGCCCGCAAGCCGGCTGCTAAGGACGGAGAATAACGATGCTGCAACCTAATCGTCGCAAATATCGTAAGGACCAGAAGGGCCGTAACTATGGTCTCGCCACGCGCGGTGCCAATGTTTCTTTCGGCGAATTCGGTCTGAAGACGCTCGAACGCGGCCGCATTACGGCTCGCCAGATTGAAGCTGCCCGTCGCGCCATCACCCGCCACATTAAGCGTGGTGGTCGCGTGTGGATCCGTGTGTTCCCGGACAAGCCCATCTCCAGCAAGCCTGCTGAAGTCCGAATGGGTAACGGTAAGGGTAATCCGGAGTACTGGGTTGCGCTGGTTCAGCCGGGCCGTGTGCTTTATGAAATGGACGGGGTTGACGAACAGCTCGCCCGCGAAGCTTTTGCTCTCGCTGCCGCCAAGCTGCCCGTGAAGACCACGTTTGTTGTCCGCCAGATCGGCATGTAAGGAGACGGACATGAACGCTAAGGAACTGCGCGCCAAGGATGAGGCCGCGCTCAAACAGGAACTGAACGACCTTCAGAACACGCACTTCAAGCTGCGTATGCAGAAGGCCACCCAGCAGCTCACGAACACGAGTTCGCTGCGCACGACGCGTCGTGATATCGCGCGCGTTCGCACGATCCTTACCGAAAAGGCGACCACGAAATGACGGAAACCGCTCAGTCTCTGAACCGTACCCTCGTCGGCACGGTTTCCAGCAGCAAGATGGAAAAGACCGTTACGGTCCTCGTTGAACGTAAGGTCAAGCATCCGCTGTATGGCAAGTACGTCGTCAAGAGCAAGAAGTATCATGCTCACGACGAAATTGGCTGCAACGAAGGCGACAAGGTTGAAATCGCTGAATGCCGTCCCCTCTCCAAGACCGTGTCTTGGACGGTGACGAAGGTTCTCGAAAAGGCCGTTGTCCTCTAAGTTGAAGCCGGCGAAAAAAAATCGCCAGATTCGCTTGCACAGCTCTAAACATTAGTTTATAGTTGCAAGCCAATCGCCCGGGGTACCCCTAGCGGTGTCTCGGGCGATTACTTTTCTTGGGTTGTGAATTGTCCGCCTCCCCTTGCGCCAGGCAAGGCTTCCGAGACGGCCGATTTGCTGCCTTCCTCCCCTAAACGGGACCAATACTATCCGCTAATGTGGAATAAGTTGGGATTTTCTAAACCATGATTCAGATGCAAAGCCGACTGGACGTCGCCGATAACACCGGTGCTCGTTCGGTGATGTGTATCAAGGTGTTGGGCGGCTCCAAGCGCCGTTATGCCAACATCGGTGACGTCATCAAGGTGACTGTCAAAGAAGCGGCCCCCCGCGGCCGTGTCAAGAAGGGCGAAGTCTACAATGCGGTCGTCGTTCGCACCGCTCACGGCGTTCGCCGCCCGGATGGCTCCTCCATCAATTTTGATGGCAATGCCGCCGTTCTTCTCAACAGCAAGCTGGAGCCGATTGGCACCCGCATCTTCGGGCCGGTCACGCGCGAACTGCGTACCGAGCAGTTCATGAAGATCGTGTCGCTCGCTCCCGAAGTTCTTTAATTAAGGAGAAGCGATGCAGCGTATCCGTAAGGGCGACGAAGTCGTCGTCATTGCTGGCCGTGACAAGGGCACGAAGGGCACCGTCCTCTCCCGCGTTGACGACAGCCATGTCATCGTCGAAGGCGTGAACGTCGTTAAGAAGCACGTTCGTCCGAATCCGCACCTCGGCGTTGCCGGCGGCATTGTTGAAAAGAACATGCCGATCGATCAGTCCAACGTCATGCTGGTCAACCCGGAAACGGGCAAGGGCGACCGCGTCGGCTTCAAGGAAGTTGACGGCAAGAAGGTTCGCGTGTTCAAGAGCAACGGTGCCGTTGTCGGCGCCAAGGCCTAATGAGGGTGACAATGTCTCGTTTTAGTTCCATGTATCACGACACCATTGTCCCCGAACTCATGAAGAAGTTCGGCTACAAGACCACGATGCAGGTTCCGCGTATCACGAAGATCACGCTGAACATGGGTGTCGGTGAAGCCGTTAACGACAAGAAGCTTGTCGACGCCGCCGTTGGCGACATGACCAAGATCGCCGGCCAGAAGCCGATGGTCACCCGCACCCGCAAGGCTATCGCGAACTTCAAGATCCGCGAAAACATGCCGATCGGCTGCATGGTCACCCTCCGTGGCGAACGCATGTATGACTTCCTTGACCGTCTCGTGACCGTCGCCTTCCCGCGCGTCCGTGACTTCCGTGGTGTCTCCGGTCGTGCTTTTGACGGCCGCGGTAACTACAACATCGGTCTCAAGGAACAGATCATCTTCCCGGAAATCGAATACGACAAGATCGATCGTCTCCGTGGCATGAACATTTCTATTACCACGACGGCGAAGTCCGACGAAGAAGCCAAGGCTCTTCTCGCCGGTTTCAGCTTCCCGTTCCGCAACTGAGGTTGACGCAAAATGGCAAAACTTGCTCTGATTAACCGTGAAGCCAAGCGTGCTGCTACGGTTGCGAAGTATGCGGCCAAGCGCGCCGCCCTCAAGGCAATTATTAACGACGCTACCCGCTCGATGGAAGAGCGCCTGGAAGCCCGCGCCAAGCTGCAGGCTCTCCCGCGCGACGCGAGCCCGGTCCGCCAGCGCAACCGCTGCGCCCTGACCGGTCGTCCCCGTGGCACGTTCCGCAAGTTCGGTCTGTGCCGTGGCATGATTCGTGATGCCGCCATGCGCGGTGACATTCCTGGCCTTGTCAAGGCTAGCTGGTAAGCGAGGAGATTACGACAATGAGTATGAGTGATCCGATCGCCGACATGCTGACCCGCATCCGCAATGGTCAGATCGTCGAAAAGGCCGAAGTTGTGATGCCGTCCTCCAAGCTGAAGGTCGCCATCGCCAAGGTCCTCAAGGATGAAGGTTACATCGACGGCTACACCGTCGTTGCCAACGAAGGCAAGCCCGAACTTCACGTTGGTCTTAAGTACTACGCCGGTCGCCCGGTCATCGAACGCCTCGAACGCGTTTCCCGTCCCGGCCTCCGTATCTACAAGAACCACGGTTCCATTCCCCAGGTTATGAACGGTCTCGGCATCGCGATCGTTTCCACGCCGAAGGGTGTCATGACCGACCGCGCTGCTCGTTCCGCCGGTATCGGTGGTGAAGTTCTTTGCTACGTCGCCTAACCGAGGAGTGTGAAATGAGTCGAATTGCTAAGATTCCGGTTCAGATCGTTCAGGGCGTCAGCTACACGCTGACCGCTGACAACATCACGGTTAAGGGCCCGCAGGGTGAAGTCTCTATGCACATTCTTCCCTTCGTGACCATCACGGAAGAAGACGGTGCTCTGCACTTCAAGCAGGTTGAAGAAACCCGCGAAGCCAACGCCAACGTTGGCACGATGCGCGCTCTCGTGGCTGACATGGTCAAGGGTTGTTCCGTTGGCTTCCAGAAGAAGCTTCAGCTCGTCGGCGTGGGCTATCGTGCCCAGGCTCAGGGCGACAAGCTCAATCTCTCCCTCGGCTTCTCCCACCCGGTCGTCCATCAGATGCCCGCTGGTGTCAAGTGCGAAACGCCGAGCCAGACTGAAATTTTGATCAAGGGCGCTGACAAGCAGAAGGTCGGTCAGACCGCTGCCGTCATTCGTTCGTACCGCGCTCCCGAACCCTATAAGGGCAAGGGTGTCCGCTACGCCGACGAAGTCGTTGTGATCAAGGAAACCAAGAAGAAGTAATCGGGGCGATACAAAATGATCAACAAGAAACAAAGCCGCTTGCGTCGTGCTCGTGCCACGCGCGCTCGCATTCTGTTGCAGAAGGTCGATCGCCTGACGGTTCATCGCACCAACCTGCACATCTACGCCAGCATCATCTCGGCCGACAACGGCCGTACGCTGGTTTCGGCCTCCACGGTCGAACCCGAAGTGCGTGCTCAGCTCGCGAACGTCTCTGGCCGCGGTGGCAACGTTGCCGCTGCCAAGCTCGTTGGCACGCGTCTTGCCGAAAAGGCCAAGGCTGCCGGTATTGAATCCTGCGCCTTCGACCGTTCCGGCTACCGTTACCATGGCCGTGTCGCCGCGCTCGCTGAAGCTGCGCGCGAAGCCGGTCTCAAGTTCTAAGGCAGGGCGAAATGGCTAAGGCTCAAGGTAAAAATCAGATGGTCGACGAACAGGGCGACGGTCTGTGCGAAAAGATGATCGCGGTTAACCGCGTCACGAAGGTTGTTAAGGGTGGCCGCATTCTCGCTTTCGCCGCTCTTACGGTTGTTGGCGACTGCGACGGTCGCGTCGGCATGGGTACGGGCAAGTCCCGCGAAGTGCCGCAGTCCGTCAGCAAGGCCATGGATCGTGCCCGTCACGACATGAAGCGCTTCCCGCTCAAGAACGGCACCATTCATCACGCTGTCGAAGGCCGTCACGGCGCTTCCCGCGTGATCATGATGCCCGCCCCGGAAGGTACCGGCGTGATCGCCGGCGGTCCGATGCGCGCTGTTTTTGAAGCTGTCGGCATCCGCAACGTCGTCGCCAAGGCCTACGGTTCCACGAACCCGTACAACCTCGTTCGTGCCACCATCCAGGCTCTCAACAATCTGCGTAGCCCGGCCGAAATTGCTGCCAAGCGCGGCAAGACGGTCGAAGAGCTGCTCGGCTAATCAGGAGTCCAAGACATGTCCGAAAAGAAGACCGTTAAGGTTACTCTTGTCAAGAGCCCCATCGGTACGAAGGCTGATCATCGCGCTACGCTCGCTGGCCTCGGTCTCAAGAAGATCCGCCAGTCTCGCGTTCTCGAAGACACGCCTGCTGTCCGTGGCATGATCAACAAGGTTGCGTACCTCGTGCGCGCCGAATGATCGAAAGGATAACGAAATGCGTTTGAATACGATCAAGCCCGCTGAGGGCTCTAAGCACGCCCACCACCGCGTCGGTCGCGGTGTTGGCAGCGGTTGGGGCAAGACTGCCGGCCGCGGCCACAAGGGCCAGAAGTCCCGTGCCGGTGGCTTCCACAAGGTCGGTTTCGAAGGCGGCCAGATGCCGATGTATCGCCGCCTCCCGAAGCGTGGCTTTACCTCGCTCACCCGCAAGTACTGCGAGGTGGTGCGTCTGTCCGATTTGGAACGTCTGAGCTGTGACGAAATCGATCTGGCTGTCCTCAAGGCTGCCGGCGTCGTTTCCGCCCTTGCTCAGAACGCCCGCGTGATCCTCGCCGGTGAAATCACCCGCAAGGTCACCGTGCGTGGTCTCGGCGTCACCAAGGGTGCCCGCGCTGCTATTGAAGCTGCCGGCGGCTCCATTGCTGACAACGAATAAGACTGCTAACCAAAGAGGACACCGACGTGGCGACCAGCCCCAGCTCTAAGCAACAGTCGGGCCTCAGCAAGTACGGCGACCTTAAGGGTCGCCTGATCTTCCTAGCGCTCGCGCTCGTTGTTTACCGCATCGGTGCACATGTGCCGGTGCCAGGTATCGATCCCGATATGCTCAAGCAGCTCTTCGATGAGCAGCAGGGCGGCATTCTCGGGCTGTTCAACATGTTCTCCGGTGGCGCCTTGTCGCGCTTCTCGGTGTTCGCGCTCGGCATCATGCCGTACATCTCTGCATCGATTATCATGCAGATGCTGTCGTACGTGCTGCCTGAGCTTGAAGCATTGCGAAAGGAAGGCGAGTCCGGCCGACGCAAGATCACCCAGTACACGCGCTACGGCACGTTGCTTCTGGGTCTCTTCCAAGGTTTCGGCATTGCCGTCGCTCTCGAAAGCCAGGCTGGTCTGGTGCTTGATCCGGGCTTCATGTTCCGGATCACCACCACGATCTCCTTGCTGACGGGTACGATGTTCCTGATGTGGCTCGGTGAACAGATCACCGAACGCGGTCTTGGGAACGGTATTTCGATCATTATCTTCGCCGGTATTGTTGCTGGCCTCCCGAGCGGTACGTCTGGTCTCTTCCAGCTCGTGTCCACGGGTGCCATCAGCCCGCTGGCGGCCATCTTCGTGATTGCGATCATCCTGGCGGTCACCGCCTTCGTGGTCTTCATCGAACGTGGTCAGCGTCGAATCACCGTCAACTATGCCAAGCGCCAGATCGGCAACAAGATCTACGGCGGCCAGAGCTCGTATCTGCCGCTCAAGATGAACATGTCGGGTGTTATTCCCCCGATCTTTGCTTCGTCTCTGATCCTGTTCCCGGCTACGCTGGCCGGCTGGTTCACCTCCGGCGACTCCACTCGCTGGATCCGTGATCTTGCCGCAGCCCTTTCCCCGGGCCAGCCGCTGTACACGCTTCTGTACGCAGTGCTGATTGTTTTCTTCGCCTATTTCTACACGGCTCTTGTTTTCAATCCGAAGGAAACGGCGGAAAACCTCAAGAAGAGTGGTGCGTTCATTCCGGGCATCCGTCCGGGTGATCAGACCGCCCGCTACATCGACCGAGTGCTTCTGCGCTTGACCTTGGGCGGTGCTGTCTATCTGGTCTTCGTGTGCCTTGTGCCTGAATTCCTGAACCTTCGCTTCAACGTCCCGTTCTACTTCGGCGGCACCTCGCTGCTGATCGTGGTCGTTGTCACGATGGACTTCATGAGTCAGGTCCAGGCTTACCTGATGACCCACCAGTATGAAAGTTTGCTGCGGAAGACCAACTTCCGCGGTTTGGGTCAGCCCAAGCACTGATCAGTCAGTGCGGGTTGACTTACAATCAACCGATGCTCGGCCCCGGTCTTAACCACCGGGGCAAGCATGGAATGATGACCGAGGGCGCGGCCGGAGACGGCCTGCGCCCCCGATTTTCATTAAATTATTGCGGTTGGACAACAAAGAGTGCACTACGCTCGTTTTTGACTTGCAATAAACAGAAAGCTGTAGTATTCTTCTGCGCTTTCCTGCCATGTGGGCATTGTTATCCGTGCTTACGCACGTGGAGATGAGAATGAAGGTTAACGCTTCGGTCAAAAAGATGTGCCGCAAGTGCAAGATCATTAAGCGCAAAGGCGTGGTGCGCGTGATCTGTGCTGACCCGCGTCACAAGCAGCGTCAAGGCTAAAGAGGTAAAAAATGGCTCGTATCGCCGGTATTAACATTCCGCCGCAGCAGCATGCCGAAATCGGTCTCACTGCCATCTATGGCATCGGCCGTTCTCGCGCTCGTGAAATTCTGACGAATTGCGGCATCGAATTTTCCAAGAAGGTCAAGGATCTGACCGACGCCGATCTCGAAAAGATCCGCGAACAGGTTGGCAAGTTTACGGTTGAAGGCGACCTCCGTCGCGAAATTCAGCTCTCGATCAAGCGTTTGATCGACCTTGGCACCTATCGTGGTATGCGTCACCGCAAGGGGCTTCCCTGCCGCGGTCAGCGTACTCGTACGAATGCTCGCACCCGTAAAGGCCCGCGTAAGGCCGGTGTGACGCTCAAGAAGTAATAAAGGACAACTATGGCTGGCAATAATTCCAAGCAGGCTGCTGCGCAGCGTGCTCGTAAGAAGGTCAAGAAGGTTGTGACGGAAGGCATCGCTCACGTGCATGCTTCCTTCAACAACACGATCATCACGATCACTGACCGCCAGGGCAACGCCATTTCGGCGTCTTCCTCCGGCGCTCAGGGCTTCAAGGGTTCCCGTAAGTCCACCCCGTTCGCTGCTCAGGTTGCTGCGGACGTCGCTGGCAAGGCTGCTCTTGAATACGGTCTTAAGAACGTCGAAGTCCGCATTTGGGGCCCCGGTCCCGGCCGCGAATCCTCGATTCGCGCTCTCAATGCGCTCGGCATTCGTGTGACGTCTATCCAGGATGTGACGCCGATCCCGCATAACGGTGTGCGTCCCTCCAAGCGTCGCCGCGTCTAATTTTTCATTTTTCTGTTGAATCCCGTGTCCACATGCATACTGAGGCACGTGGACTGAATGTAGGGATACCTACAGGATAAGAGAGGCAATTTTAAATGGCACGATATCTCGGTCCTAAGCTCAAGCTTTCGCGTCGCGAAGGCATTGATCTTAATTTGAAGAGCGCCCGTCGTTCGTTTGAGTCCAAGGTCAAGGACGCCGGTTCCAAGCCGGGCCAGCACGGTAAGATTTCCGGAGCCCGCACGTCCGACTACGGCGCTCAGATGCGCGAAACGCAGAAGGCCAAGCGTCTTTACGGCGTTCTCGAACGTCAGTTCCGTCGTTACTTCGCGGAAGCTGAACGTATCACCGGCAACACCGGTGAAAACCTTCTCGCCCTTCTTGAATCCCGTCTGGACAACGTGGTTTACCGCATGGGCTTCGGCTCCACGCGCGCTGAAGCCCGTCAGGTGGTTTCTCACGGCGCCATCCTTGTCAACGGCAAGAAGGTGAACATTCCTTCTTACCACGTCAAGCCGGGCGACGTCATCTCCGTGCGCGAAAAGGCCCAGAAGCAGGCTCGTATCGCTGAAGCCCTTGAACTGGCTCAGCAGAACGGCTTCCCGGGCTGGGTTAGCGTCGAACCGAAGAAGTTCGAAGGCACGTTCAAGAACGTTCCTGCTCGCGATGAAATCGCTTACGAAATCAACGAAGCTCTCATCGTCGAACGCTACTCCCGCTAATATCGCTTGAATGTACTTGCGGAGCTCGGTGTAGTGCGCTGCAGCTCCGCAGACACAAGGCAGGAAAAGCAATGGAAAACGCGGTCACGCAAGTGTCCGCGTTTTCTTGCCTGATGGGCCCGTGTTTCGGTCCCTCATTTGAAAGCGTCCTTTATCCAAGAGGGCGCTTTCAAATGGTCTACAATGGCCGTGCGGCCGGGCAGCCGCCGCAATTCTGTGCTGCCGCCTTATTCGTCCGCGGGCTTAACGCGCCCGGGGGAATGCAAAGGATCTCAAACTATGGCTAACACCTCCCTTCTGAAGCCGACCTCCGTCGAAGTCGCGCTTTCCGAAAACAATCCGAACCGCGCGGTCATCACGCTCGAACCGTTCGAACGCGGCTACGGCCACACGCTCGGCAATGCGCTCCGCCGCATCCTTCTGAGCTCAATGATCGGCTTTGCGCCGACGGAAGTCCAGATCACGGGCATCGTTCACGAATACTCCCAGATCGACGGCGTTCTCGAAGACGTCGTTGACATCCTTCTCAACCTCAAGGGTGTTGTCTTCAAGCTTGAAGGCCGCGACGAAGTCACCGTCATGCTCCGCAAGGACGGCGAAGGCGTTGTGACCGCCGCCGACTTCGATCTTCCCCACGACGTTTCCGTCGTCAATCCCGACCACGTGATCGCCCACCTCTCCGGCGGCCGTCTCGAAATGCAGGTCAAGATTGAAAAGGGCCGCGGCTATCAGCCGGGTGACGTCCGCGCCTTCCGCGACGACTACTCCAAGGCTGCCATTGGCCGCATCATCATGGATGCCTCCTTCTCCCCGATCCTTCGCGTTGCCTATCAGGTTCAGGCCGCCCGCGTGGCCCAGCGCACCGACCTCGACAAGCTCGAGATGACGATCGAGACGAACGGCGCCATCGGTCCCGAAGACGCCCTTCGTGAAGCCGTCCGCATCCTCCAGGATCAGCTCGCCGTGTTCGGCACGATCCATCAGGATACCGGCGCCGACGCTGCTCCTGCCGAGGAAGACGAAGACGTTCCGCCGCCGCTCGATCCGATCCTGCTCCGTCCGGTCGACGACCTCGAGCTCACGGTTCGTTCCGCCAACTGCCTCAAGGCCGAGAACATCTACTACATCGGCGATCTGATCCAGCGCACGGAAAACGAGCTTCTCAAGACGCCGAACCTCGGCCGCAAGTCCCTGAACGAAATCAAGGAAGTGCTCGCCGCCCACGGCCTCACGCTCGGCTCCCGTCTCGAAAACTGGCCGCCCGCCCAGGAACACTAATGGACAGGAAGGGCGCCGCCGCAGTCCGATGAAGGCTCAAAATTTCATCTGATTTCGTTTGACGCCCGATTGCCGCTGTGCAATAATCCCGTCCTTCCGTTTGGCTCACATGGGCGTGATCTCGCGATCACGCCCATCGCTTTCACCCGACCGCTCGAATTTCTCAAGAGATAGAAGACTCGGGGCAAGCCTGCCGGTCAAAGCCGGCATCCTTTCATAGATATTTTTAGGAACATATAAAATGCGTCACCGTCTTGGTCTCCGCAAGCTGAACCGTACCAGCGCCCACCGTCTCGCCATGCTTCGCAACATGATGTGCTCTCTCATCAAGCACGAAGCCATCAAGACGACCCTTCCCAAGGCTAAGGAACTTCGTCGCGTCGTCGAACCGATGATCACCCTCGCCAAGGAACCGACCGTTGCAAACAAGCGCCTCGCCTTCAACCGTCTCCGTGACCGCGAAGTCGTCTGCAAGCTGTTCAACGAAATCGGCCCGCGCTTTGCCAACCGCAACGGCGGCTACACCCGCATCCTCAAGATGGGCTTCCGCGTTGGCGACAACGCCCCGATGGCCTACATGGAACTCACGGAAAAGGCTGTTGCCGTTGAAGAAGTCAAGTCCGAAGAATAATTTCTGAGGCTGCACTGCTTTGACAAAGGCTCGATCGTTGCTGCGGTCGGGCCTTTTTTCTCATTCGGGAGACTGATATGGACGCAATGCGCATCGACAAGTGGCTCTGGGCCGCCAGGTTCTTCAAGACCCGCACCATCGCACAGGAGGAGGTCGGCCTTGGGCGCGTTCTCATCGACGGCCAGCGCATGAAGGCATCCCGCGACGTGCGCGTCGGAGACCGCCTCACGATCCGCCGCGGCGAGGAGACCTTCCATGTCTTTGTTGAAGGACTCTCCAATACCCGCGGGCCCGCCGCAGAGGCTCAGAAGCTCTATCGTGAAACCGAGGAGAGCAAGATGACCCGTGCGCAGATGAAGGAGATGCTGAGGCTTGCCTCCGAGCCTGCCTCCTACATTCGTCAGGGACGACCAACCAAGAAGGACGGCCGCCTGCTGAGGGAATGGCAGCACAACATGAAGTAAGGGCCTTTCCGGCCTCCAAAAGCGACGAAAGCCCGCACATCGTGCGGGCTTTCGTCATTCAGGAATCCTGACGGGAGGCTCAGTAGTTGTAGCCTTCGCGGATCCAGCGGGCGACGTCAAGGGCGCAGTACGTCAGGATGCCGTCGGCACCCGCGCGCTTGAAGCAGACCATCGTCTCGAAGGTGATCTTCTTTTCGTCGATGGCGCCGGCCTGAGCGGCGAACTTGATCATCGCGTATTCGCCGGAGACGTGGTAGGCGAAGGTCGGAGCCTTGAACTCCTGCTTGACGCGCCAGAGCACGTCGAGATAGGGAACGCCCGGCTTGACCATGACCATGTCGGCGCCTTCGGCGAGGTCGAGGCCCACTTCCCAGAGGGCTTCGTTGCCGTTGGCGGGGTCCTGCTGGTAGACGGCCTTGTTGGACTTGCCGAGGTTGGAGGAGGAGCCCACGGCGTCGCGGAACGGGCCGTAGTAGGAGCTGGCGTACTTGGCGGAGTAGGCCATGATGCGCGTGTGGATGAGACCTTCATCCTCGAGGCGCTTGCGGATGATGCCGATGCGGCCGTCCATCATGTCGGAGGGCGCAACGACGTCGGCGCCGGCGCGGGCCTGAGCGAGCACCTGCTGGACGAGCATTTCGATCGTCTCGTCGTTCAGGATGTAGCCTTCTTCGTCGATGAGGCCGTCCTGGCCGTGCGTGGTGTACGGGTCAAGTGCAACGTCGGTCATCACGCCGAGCTGCGGATAGGCGGCCTTGAGGGCCTTGACGGCGCGCGGGATCAGGCCGTCGGGGTTCGCGGCTTCACGGCCGTCGGGCGTCTTCAGGGCTTCTTCGATGTGCGGGAAGAGCGCGATCATCGGAATGCCGAGTTCCACGCACTCGCCGGCGACCTTGAGGAGTTCGTCGATGCTCAGGCGGTCGACGCCGGGCATGGACGGAACCGGCTCGCGAAGGCCGGTGCCCTCGATCACGAAGACCGGGAGAATCAGATCGTTGGGGGTCACGACGTTTTCGCGCATCAGGCGGCGGGAGAAGTCGTCATGACGCATGCGGCGCATGCGAACGCTGGGGTAAGCGCCAAGAGTCTGCATTTGGTGTTCCTACGAATAAAAAGACGGCTTCGGAAGTGCCGAAGCCTTTCTGAAGCATTGCCCTTACTTTATTCCTTCGGGCTTTCCTGAGCATTAAGGCCAAGCCAGTCCTCTAGCACGGCGCCGAGTTCCTCGGTGCCTTCCTTCTTCATGCCCGAGAAGAGCTGGACCGTGACGTGGGGGCCGATCTCGGCGGCGCGCTTCTGCGCGTTGCGAAGCGTCGTGCGCCTCTCCTGATTCTTGAGCTGGTCGGCCTTGTTGAGCAGCCAGTGCATGCGCACGTTGGGGCGGCCCGCCATGAATTCGATGAGCCACTCGTCGGTGGGCATGAAGGGGCGGCGGGCGTCCATCACGATGACGAGACCGACCATGTTCGGGCGCTGCGCGATGTAGCCGCCCACGAGCTGAGACCAGGTCTTGCGGGTGTCTTCGCTCGCCTTGGCAAAGCCGTAGCCCGGAAGATCGACGAGGCAGCCGACGTCCTCGCGCACGCCCGCCTCGTTCTTCTTCGACAGGGTGAAGAAGTTGATGAGCTGGGTGCGGCCCGGCGTCTTGCTCGCGAAGGCGAGGCGGGTCTTGCGCGTCAGCACGTTGATGGTGGTCGACTTACCGGCGTTGGAGCGGCCGGCAAAGGCGATTTCAGGCACGGCTTCGGGCGGCAGGCCCGAGAGCTTGGCGGCGGAGATGACAAAACGAGCGGTGTCGAAGATGCTCAAGGTAACCTCGTCGGTGAAAAGTCTTGGAGTGCCGTCATTGTACTGCGCAGGGCACGAAAAGACCCCCGAATCCGGCAAGAATCGGGGGCCTGCGTCAGGAGGGACGGCGCGGATTACGGCGCCTTGCCGAAGACCTCGTTGAGCTGCATGGACACCCGGACGAAGGTTGTGCGCATGGTGAGCTCCTTGAGGCGGCGCGCGCCCACGTAGGTGCAGGCGCTCCTTACACCGCCGAGGATGTCCTGGATGGTGCTTTCGACGGGACCGCGGGCGGGAATGAGGACGGCCTTGCCCTCGGCCGCGCGGTATTTGGCCACGCCGCCCGCGTACTTGTCCATGGCGTTGCGAGAGCTCATGCCGTAGAAGCGCTTGAAGACCCCGTCTTCAGTCGTGACGACGTCGCCTGCGGCCTCGTCATGGCCCGCAAGCATGCCGCCGAGCATCACGAAGTCGGCACCGCCGCCGAAGGCCTTGGCGATGTCGCCCGGCACCGTGCAGCCGCCGTCGGCGCAGATGCGGCCGCCGAGACCGTGAGCCGCATCGGCGCACTCGATGATCGCGGAGAGCTGAGGATAGCCCACGCCGGTCATCTTGCGGGTTGTGCAGACGGAGCCCGGGCCGATGCCCACCTTGACGATGTCGGCGCCAGCAAGAAGAAGCTCTTCAGTCATGTCGCCCGTGACGACGTTGCCCGCCATCAGCACGATGTCGGGATAGGTTTCGCGAACCTTCTTCACGAAGGCGACGAACGCCTCCGTGTAGCCGTTGGCGACGTCGATGCAGACGTAGCGGATCGCGCCGGGAGCGGCAGCCATCACCTCGCGGAACTTCTGCCAGTCGTGCTCGCCGATGCCGAGCGAATAGAAGGCGTCGGACTTGTTCTCAAGCTTCTGGAAAAAGTTGACGTATTCCTTGGCCGTGTAGTGCTTGTGAAGAGCGGTGGACATCTTGTGCCTGCCGAGGGCGGACGCCATCTCGAAGGTGCCGGTCGTGTCCATGTTGGCGGCGATGATGGGGATGCCGTGGTAGGGCTCGGAAGAGTGCAGGAACTTGAATTCACGGGTGATGTCCACTTCGCTGCGGCTCGTGAGCGTCGAGCGCTTCGGGCGGATGAGGACGTCCTTGAAGTCGAGTTTGACGGAATTCTCAAGATGCATGGCTGACTCCTTCTGTCTGGGCGTTCGGGCATGGCCCTGTCTGCAGGCACAAAAAAACGCCGCATCTCGGGAGTGTCTCCGAGATCCGGCGTTTACCCATTTTACGGGGTTGCTTTGAAAAAACGCAAGTCAGTCGAAAGTAGTAGCCCCGTCAGGCGTCTCAAAGTTCGAGCAGAACTTCGCCGCTCACCATTTCGTCGAACGTGTCGGGAGTGCGCAGCGGGAGGACGCGCTCTCCGTCGATCATGACCTCCATGGGAAGCATGCGGCTGTTGTAGCGGCTGGCCATGCTTGCGCCGTAGGCGCCCGCATCGCACACGGCGATCCAGTCACCCTCCCTGACGGCGAGCTCGCGGGCGCGGCCGAGGAAGTCGGACGATTCGCACACGGGGCCGACGACGTCCATGACAAGCGCCGCGGCGTCATGTCGTTCGACGACGGGGACGATGTCCATCCAGGCGGAGTAGAGGGCCGGACGGATGAGGTCGGTCATGGCGCCGTCGACGATGCAGAAGTTTCGCGTCTCGCTCTGCTTGATGTATTCGACCTGAGTGAGCATGAGACCTGCATCGCCCACGATCGAGCGGCCGGGCTCGACCATGAGGACCGCGTCGTCGAAGCCGCGCTCCTCCATCATGCGGCGCACGGGGCGCAGCAGGGCCTGCGGCGTGGGAGGCTGGTCCTCGGGACGGTACTGGATGCCGAGGCCGCCGCCCATGTCGAGGTGATGGAGCACGAGATCCTTGTCGCGGAGTGCGGACATCGTGTCAAGCAGTCGGTGCACGGAGTCGAGGTAGGGCTGGATTTCGGTGATCTGGCTGCCGATGTGCGCATCGATGCCCTTGACTTCAATGCCGGGCATGTTGGCGGCGCGCAGGTAGATGTCCTCCACGTCCGCGATGGCGATGCCGAACTTGTTGTTCTTGAGGCCCGTGGAAATGTAGGGGTGCGTCTTTGGATCAACGTCGGGATTGCAGCGGATCGAGATGGGTGCGCGCACGCCGAGCTCGGTCGCAATGCGGTTGATCCGCTCGAGTTCGGGCTCGCTCTCGACGTTGAAGCAGCCGATGCCCGCCTTGAGCGCGAAGGTGATCTCGCGGGCGGTCTTGCCGACGCCGGAGTAGACGATCTTCTCGGGGCGGAATCCGGCGCGAAGCGCGCGGGCGATTTCGCCGCCGCTCACGGTGTCGACGCCGGCGCCGAGGCGCGCGAGCACCTGAAGAACGCCGGCCGTCGAGTTGGCCTTCATGGCATAGCAGACGGCATGCGGGACGTCGGCGAGCGCCTCTTCGTAGGCGAGGTAGTTGCGCTCGATGCGGGCGCGGGAATAGACGTAGGTGGTCTGCTCGAGTCGGCGGGAGAGTTCGAGCAGGGAGACGCCTTCGCAGAAGAGGACGCCGTCCTCTCTGTGAAAGCAGGGCCTGTGGTTGTTTTCAGACATCTTGAGGGAAAAGTGCAGGGGCGGTTCGTGTGCTAAAGTCCGGAAATCAATGGCCGGACTGCTGGCTCGTCGTCTGTTCGGCGTGCGGGCGGTCGGGCATGTAGAGGTCACCCTTCAGGCCGCAGCCCGAGAGGCCTGCGCACAGGGTGGCGATGATGCTCATGAGCATGGCGGTTCTCAACATAGGAAGTCCTTGCAATGGATAAAGACACTGAATTTTTGACAATGGCCGAAGCCGAAATGGCGTCCCTTGAAAACTGGCTCGAAGAGGCCGGGGACGATTTCGATTGCAGCCGCAGCGGCAACGTGCTGACGATCGAGCTCGACAGCGGCGAGCAGGTCGTCGTCAACATTCAGACGCCGATGCATGAAATCTGGTGCGCCTCGCGCTTCGGCGGCCACCACTTCTCATGGCGTGAAGGCGCATGGCGCGACAGCCGCACGGACCGCACGCTCGAGGACATGATCGCCGAGGCGCTCCGCAAGCTGGGCGGCCGCATCTGATCTGAAGAGTGTAGCGGACATTTCCGTACTCCATATAAGGAAAAGAGACCAGAAGACATGAGTTCTTCGGTCTCTTTTCGTTTTTTCAGGGCTGTCGTCAGAAGATCTGGTCGCGCACGAGCTCGCTCGTCTCGTCCCTGCCTGACATCAGGAGGTCCGAGAAGGCGCCTGCGGCACCCTTGACGGGATCCCTGTAGAAGACCTCGCCGTCGCGCTCGACGACGCTCGAGGGCATGACGCGCGTGTATTCGGGCACGCCCTTGAGCTCGACCTTCATGAAGTCGATCCAGACGGGCAGCGCCAGACCGCCGCCCGTTTCGCGGGCGCCGAGCGGCTTGGGATTGTCGTAGCCCATCCAGGAGACGGCGACGAGGCCCCCCGCATAGCCGCAGAACCAGGCGTCATGACTGTTGTTCGTCGTGCCGGTCTTGCCGCCGATGTCGCCGCGCTTGAGCATGCGGCTCGCGCGTGCGGCGGTGCCTCGGGTGGCGACGCCGTGTAGCAGGCTCTGCATGATGTAGGCGTTCCTGTCGTCGATGGCGCGGATGGATTCGTCGCCGGCGGTGCGGTTCGTCGTGCGCATGAGCGTGCGGCCGTCAACGTCGGTGACGCGTTCGATCAAATAGGGCTGAACTCGGTAGCCGCCGTTGGCGAAGACCGTGTAGCCGCCGAGCATCTGCCAGGGCGTGACGCTGCCCGCGCCGAGTGCCATCGGCAGATTGGCGGGGTGCTTGTCGGGCGGGAAGCCGAACTTGCGGACGAACTCCTGCGCGTACTCGGGGCCGATGGCCTGCATCACGCGGATCGAGACGAGGTTCTTCGACTTCTCAAGACCTATGCGGAGCGGCATCGGACCGTCGAAGCGGCCTTCATAGTTCTTCGGCTCCCAGAGCTTGTTGCCCGTGAGCCTCGGATCGATGCTGATCGGGGCATCGTTGATGATCGTGGTCGTCGAGAAGCCCTTGTCGAGTGCGGCCGAGTAGATGAAGGGCTTGAAGGACGAACCCGGCTGACGCCAGGCCTGCGTCACGTGGTTGAACATGTTGAGGTTGAAGTCGAAGCCGCCCACGAGCGCGCGCACGGCACCCGTGTTGAAGTCGCCGGCAACGAACGCGGCCTCGACGCGCGGCACCTGGGCGAGCGTCCAGTGCTTGCCGTCGGCGGAGCGCATCACGCGGATGACGGCGCCGGGCTTGAGCGCGCTGTCCTGATACTGCTTGGAGACCTTTCCGAGATGACGGCGGCCGAACTTCAGGCTTTCGGCGTCGAGCGTCACGATCTCGTTGGCCGACAGGGCGGCCTTGATGACCTTGGGATCGGCTTCGGTGACGACGGCGGCGACCATGAAGGGAGAGGCGGTCGTCTTGGCGATCGCGGCGCGGATGTTCTCGGCGTGCTTGTCGGCGGGGCCGAGGTCGATGTAGGACTCGGGACCGCGGTAGCCGTACTTGCGGTCATACGAGATGAGCTGGCGTCGGACGGCGTCGACGGCCGTCTTCTGGGCGCCCATGTCGATCGTCGTGTAGACGTTGAGGCCGCGCGAGTAGGTCTCCTCCTTGAACACGTCGTAGACGAGCATGCGGGCAAGCTCGGCCGCGTACTTGGCGGTGACGAATTCCTCGCTCATGTTGGAGGTCACGATTTCCTGCTGCGTGGCGACGCGGCGGGGCTGCATCGGCTGGGCCTTCTCGGTCTCATAGGTGAGCTCGTCGATGTAGCCGAGATCGCGCATGCGTCCGAGCACGTAGTTCTTGCGCATGGTGGCGCGCGTCGGATTGACGATCGGGTTGTAGGCCGAAGGCGCGACGGGAAGACCCGCGAGCGTGGCGGCCTCGCCGATCGAGATCTGGTCGAGCGAGCGGCCGAAGTAGGTTCGTGCGGCGCTCTGGAAGCCGTAGGCGCGCTGACCCAGATAGATCTGGTTCATGTAGATCTCGAGGATCTGGTCCTTCGTAAGCGTTTTCTCGATCTTGAAGGACATCGCGATCTCGTAGAGCTTGCGGGTGTAGGTGCGCTCGGACGAGAGGAAGAAGTTGCGGGCAACCTGCTGCGTGATGGTCGAGCCGCCCTGGCCGCGGCGGCCGGTCAGTACGTTGGAGAGTGCGGCGCGGATGATGCCGGTGATCTCGATGCCGGGGTGTTCGTAGAAGCCGTCGTCCTCGGCGGCGAGAATGGCGTGCTTGACGTGGTCGGGCACTTCGGAGAGGCGCACGAAGTCGCGGCGCTCCTCCCCGAACTCGCCGATGAGCTTGCCGTCGGCGCTCCAGACGCGAAGCGGCACGCGCGGACGATAGTCGGCAAGCGTGTCGATCGGGGGGAGCTGCCTGTAGATGAAGGCGAAGACGAAGACGGCGAGCAGAACGCCGGAGGCGATGCCTGCGGCCGCAATGCCGAAGAGCCAGGCCAGAACCGAACCCGCGCGCGGGGATTTGCGCGCAGGCTTCTTTCTGGCGGCGGTAGTTCGTTTGATCTGGGTCACGTGGATGTGTTGTCGTGAATGTGTGGGGCCGAAAGAGAAACACGGCCGTCATGCGCGGCCGTGTCGGCTGAATGTGACGATTCTAATCGAGAAGGCGGCGGGGCGGCGGTCACGGAGGGCATTGAACCGTTCGGGGAGCAGGGTCTTTTGTATGGAAATGCAAGGTGCGGAGAGGAAGGAGGCATTGCGGTTTGGGAGCGCAGGCAGTCTTCCCGTCCGCATTTGTTGTGTAGTTTCTTCGCGATAAGGTTTCCCCGTCAGGCCGTAGTCGGGCCGGTTTTCGGGCGATAATGTACAAATTTGGGGAAACGCCCCTGGGAATAATAAAATGCAGGAATCCGTTTTCAGCATGCCCGTCGTTGTCGGAGAGTCGTCCATCGATCTGCTCGGACACGTCAACAATCGCGAGTACATGCGCTGGATGGAGGCGGCGGCCACCGCGCACGCAGCCTCCCTCGGTTGGAGCTTCGATGCCCTTCGGTCGGCCGGCCGTGTGTGGGTCGTCAGGCAGCACTGGATCGAATACCTGCGCTCCGCGCGTCTGGGCGACGAACTTGTCGTTGCGACCTGGGTGGAGAGCGTCAGGCGCCTGTCGTCCCTGAGGCGCTATGCAGTGCTTCGCAACGGCGAGCTTCTGACCGTCGGCGCCACTGAATGGGTGCTCGTGGACTACGAAAGGCGCACGCCCGTGCAGATCCCCGAGGAGATGCGCGCGTCGTTCAGGCTCGTTGCGCCCGACGCGGAGGTTCTCAGGGACATGGGCATCCGGCGGATGGTCCGCTTTGCGCCGAGTCCCGGACTCGCCGCGGCGTCCAAATGAGGAATTATGGAATATACCGTCAAAATTGAAGATGTCACATTCGGCTATGGCGATCGCCTGATCCTGCAGAACGTGTCCATGAAGTTCGGCGCCGGCAAGGTCGTCGCGATCATGGGGGGGTCGGGCATGGGCAAGACGACGCTGCTCAAGCTGATCGGCGGCCTGCTGACGCCTCAGGGCGGCAGGGTCGAGGTGACGGGCGAAACGCTCGATCCCTCGAACCAGAAGCGCCTCTACCGCATCCGCCGCCGCATGGGCATGCTCTTCCAGTTCGGTGCGCTCTTCACCGACCTTTCGGTCTTCGACAACGTTGCTTTCCCGATGCGCGAGCAGACGGATCTCGACGAGGAGACCATTCGGGATCTGGTGCTCATGAAGCTCAATGCCGTGGGGCTGAGGGGCGCCGCGCACCTGATGCCCTCCGAGATCTCGGGCGGCATGGCGCGCCGCGTTGCGCTCGCGCGTGCGATTGCGCTCGACCCCGCGCTCATCATGTACGACGAGCCGTTCGCGGGCCTTGATCCGATTTCGCTCGGCGTCACCGCCAACCTGATCCGCAAGCTCAACGATGCGCTGCACTCCACGTCTGTCATTGTGACCCACGACGTCGTCGAAACGTTCGAGATCGCCGACTACGTCTACATGATCAATGCGGGCCGCGTGGCGGCCGAGGGCTCTCCCGAGGAGCTGTGCCGTTCCGAGGAGCCGTTCGTCAAGCAGTTCATCAATGCGCTTCCCGACGGTCCCGTCCGCTTCCACTACCCGGCCAACAGCATCGAGGCCTGCTTCGGAGGAGAGGAAAGATGAGAAAGCTCCTCATGGCAATCGGCCGCTTCGTGGTCGGACTCTTCTGCAGGGTCGGCCGATTCGGGATCTTCTCTTGGACGCTTCTGATGCGGCTGGGCGGCGCAAGGCTCAGCCACGTCGTTCAGCAGATCCACTTCATCGGCAACTACTCGCTTCTCATTATTGCGGTTTCGGGCCTCTTCGTGGGCTTCGTGCTCGGCCTTCAGGGCTACTACGTGCTCGTCACCTACGGCAGCGAGCAGGCGCTCGGCACCATGGTCGCGCTCTCCCTTGTGCGAGAGCTCGGCCCCGCCGTGACGGCGCTGCTCTTCGCGGGCCGGGCGGGCACTGCGCTCACCGCTGAAATCGGCCTCATGCGCGCGGGCGAGCAGCTCGCGGCCATGGAGATGATGGGCGTCGACCCGGTCCGCCGCGTCCTCGCCCCCCGATTCATCGGCGCCTTCGTGGCGATGCCCGTGCTGGCAACGATCTTCTCGGCCGTGGGCATCATGGGCGCCTGGTTTGTGGGCGTGGAGATGATCGGCACCGACGGCGGCGCGTTCTGGAGCCAGATGCAGAGCGCAGTCGACGTTTGGCACGACATCGGCAACGGCTTCATCAAGAGCGTAGTCTTCGGCGTTGCCGTCGCGCTCGTCGCACTTTTCAACGGGTATGCCGCCCGTCCGACACCGGAAGGCGTCTCCAGAGCCACGACGAGCACCGTGGTGGTGGCTTCGCTTCTCGTGCTCGGCCTTGACTTCATCATGACGGCGTGGATGTTTACGACCGTGTAAGCGAATGGGGAATTTTTAAAATGGACAAGAATCGCACACTCGAGTTTTACGTCGGGATCTTCGTGGTCCTCGGCTTTGCTGCCATGCTGTTCATGGCACTGCAGGCGGCCAACCTCGGCAGCTTCACGGGCAGCGGCAAGACGATCAGCGTCACGGCCGCCTTCGACAACATCGGCGGCCTCAAGGCCCGCGCCGCAGTGAAGTCTGCGGGCGTCGTGGTGGGCCGCGTGCAGTCCGTCGTTTTCGATCCCGAGTCCTTCCAGGCGAAGGTCACGATGGATCTCGACGCCGCCTATCCCTTCCCGGCCGACTCCTCGGCCAAGATCCTGACTTCGGGTCTTCTCGGCGAACAGTACGTCGGCCTTGAGGCCGGAGCCGACGAGGAGAACCTGAAGAACGGCGATGAAATCCGCCGCACCCAGAGTGCGGTCGTACTCGAAACCCTGATCAGCCAGTTCCTCTACAACACGGCGGAAAAGACCGGAAAGGAATGAAGCACGGGGTCACAAAAATGAAAAACACGAAAATCCTCATTCTTACTCTCAGTGCCTTATCGTTGGGACTGTCGGGCTGCGCGAACGTGCCCCCCGATGCCGGACAGAGTCCCGAGGACCCGTACGAGGCATTCAACCGCAACATGCACGCGTTCAACGTGATGGTCGACGATGCGGCGCTCAAGCCCGTCACGAAGGGCTATCGCTGGGTGACGCCGCAGTTCGTCCAGGACGGCGTCTCCAACGCGATCGACAACCTCGGCGAAGTGAACAACACGCTCAACAACGTGCTGCAGGGCAAGGTGGATCAGGGCATCACGTCCGCGTTCCGCTTTATGCTCAATTCCACGATCGGCGTGTTCGGTCTCTTCGACGTGGCGACCTGGGTCGGCATGGAAAGGGCTCCCGAAGACTTCGGTCAGACGCTCGGCGTCTGGGGCGTGCCTGAGGGCCCGTATTTCGAGCTGCCGCTTCTCGGTCCCTCGGGCGGACGCGACATCTTCAAGTGGCCCGTGCAGACCGCCACCAATCCCATCACCTATCTGACGTGGGACGAGTGGGAGTGGAGCACGGCGTATGCGGTCGTCGACGCGGTCGACACCCGCTCCCGCATTATGGACGCAGGTCTTGACGACATGCGCGCCAACGTGGTCGACGAGTACGTTGCGATCCGCGACGCCTACCGTCAGTCGCGCCGCATGGCCGTTGCCGACGGTCAGATCGACGAGGATGCCCAGCTCAACAGTCTGACGCCCCTGAGTTTTGACGACGAGGAGGCCGAGGACGACGCCGGCAAGCCGGCTGAAACGGACAAGGACAAGGAAAAGTAATCATGCAGAGACGTACTTTGGTTCTCGGCGGCGCCTGCGGCCTCGCGCTTGCGGCCATGCCCGCCCTTGCGGCCGAGGCCGTCGATCCCTTCGAGTGGATCGTCGCCCTCAACAACAGCATTCTTGACGAGATCCGCGCGGATCCCAAGCTGCACTCGGGTGATCAGACGGCGCTTCAGGCGCTCGTCGACCGTCGCGTCATGGCGGCCGCGGACTTTGCGATGATGACGCGCATGACGATCGGCCCGAAGTGGCGAAAGGCCACGAAGGAAGAGCGCCAACGCCTGATGGACGGCTTCGAGAAGCTGCTCATCCGCGTCTACTCCGGCGCCCTCAAGACCGTGACGGACCACAAGTGCGAACTCCGTCCGACCCGCAACAGGACGATCAAGGACGAGATGGTCATCCGCACCATCCTCAAGTCGACGGGCAATCCCGACATCGGCATCGACTTCCGCATCTACCGCGACAAGGCAGGCGAGTGGAAGATCGTCGACGTCAACGTCGAGGGCATCTGGATGGTCGAGAACTACCGCTCGCAGTTCGCCTCCACCCTCAACACCGAAGGGATTGCCGGCCTGATCAAGCTCCTCGAGGAGAAGGCCGACGGTCTGGTCGATGCCAATGCCCACAAGGTGCAGTAAGCCATGAAGTTCGGAACCGAGAGCATTACCTTCCGCGAGGCCAAGAAGGCCAAGGACGACATTGCCATCGCTGTGCGAAACGGCGACTTCGTGCTCGACTTCGAGGGCGTGCATCGCATCGACAGCACGGTTCTCGCGCTCTCGCTACACATGTTGCGCGAGGCGAAGAAGGCGGGGAGCACGCTCCGCATCCTGTCGGCGCCGAGGGGCTTTGCGGATCTGGTGAAGCTCTACGGGCTTGAGACGCTTCTCATGCCGGCCCTTGAAGAGGCGTGACGGCGGTGCAGGCGGATTGAATGGACGGCGCGGGTTTGAACCCGCGCCTTTTTCTTGGGCGCGGAGTCCCTCCCGTCGCCTCCGATACAATTGAAGCCGCAAGCGGATTCTCCGCCGACGCCTGCCCGATTGTGGTAGCGTTCAAAGATCGGGTCCGCGCAGCGGATGAAGACAGAACACCTCTACAGACAAAAGAAATCCCAACATCATGCAACAGCTCAGAATCAACGGAGGCAACCGCCTCGTGGGCGAAGTCCGCGCGTCCGGCGCCAAGAACGCCGCACTTCCCATCCTTGCGGCGGCGCTGCTCACGGCGGATGACTTGGTGCTTCACAACGTGCCGGACCTGGCTGACGTGCGCACGATGCTCAAGCTCCTCGAGGGCATGGGCGTCAAGGTGACGCGGTCGGGCACGGACGTGACGCTCAATGCAGGCAACGTGACGAGCACGAAGGCTCCGTACGAGCTCGTGAAGACGATGCGCGCCTCCGTGCTGACGCTCTGCCCGCTTGCCGCGCGCTTCGGAAGCGCCGAGGTGAGCCTGCCTGGCGGTTGCGCCATCGGCGCCCGCCCCGTGGACCAGCACATCCGCGGCCTGCGCCAGCTTGGCGCGACTGTGGACATCGACCACGGATATGTTCGTGCGACGGCGCAGCGCCTCAAGGGCGCGCACATCGTGACCGACATGGTCACGGTGACCGGCACGGAGAATCTGGTGATGGCCGCCGTGCTCGCCGAGGGCGAGACGGTGATCGAAAATGCCGCCCGCGAGCCCGAGGTGGTCGATCTGTGCGACTGCCTCAACGCCATGGGAGCGCACATCACCGGCGCGGGCACGCCCGTGATCCGCATCGAGGGCGTCGAGCGCCTGCACGGCGCCGAGCACACGGTCATCGCCGACCGCATTGAAGCCGGGTCCTTCCTCGTCGCAGGCGTGGTGACGCAGGGCGACGTGCTGGTGACCCACTGCCAGCCCTCCCACATGGAGGTGGTGCTCGACAAGCTCCGCGCCACGGGCGCCGTGCTCGACATCGGAGCCGACTGGGTGCGCGTGCGCATGACGGGCCGTCCGAAGCCCGTTTCCATCCGCACGGTGCCGCATCCCGGCTTTCCCACCGACATGCAGGCGCAGTTCATGACGCTCAACTGCTTTGCCGAAGGGACCGCCAACATCACCGAGACGATCTTCGAGAACCGCTTCATGCACGTGCCGGAGCTCTGCCGCATGGGCGCCCACATCACGATCGAAGGCCATACGGCCATCGTTGAGGGCGTTGCGCAGCTCACGGGCACGACGATCATGGCAACCGATCTGCGCGCCTCCGCCTCGCTCGTCATTGCGGCGCTCGCGGCTCAGGGCTCGAGCACCGTGGACAGGATCTACCATCTGGACCGCGGCTATGAACGCATGGAGGAGAAGCTCCGCGCGCTCGGCGCCGACATTGTCCGCATTGATGCCTAAACTTGGAATAAAGACCTGACTCACAAGGAGTTTGAGATGAACTGGATTGATGAAGTTAACTTCAACGAAGAGGGCCTCGTGCCCGTCATCGTTCAGGACGTGAAGACCAGCCGCGTTCTGATGCTCGGCTGGGCCAACAGGGAGGCGCTCGAGTCGACCGTCGCCACCGGTCGCGGCGTCTACTTCTCGCGCTCCAGAGGACAGGTCTGGTGCAAGGGCGAGTCGTCCGGCAACCATCAGGTCGTGGTGGGCATGCAGCTCGCCACGGACGGCCAGTCCGTCATCTACCGCGTGGACCCGCAGGGCGGCGTCGCGTGCCATACGGGACATGCGAGCAGCTACTGGCGCGAACTCGTGCCGGGCGGCTGGCGCGAGTGCGAGCCTGTCGTGCGCGCGCCCGAGGACATGTACGAAAAATGACATCCTCCCGGGTGGAAATACTTGAATTTGTAAAGATGCGGGGAAATCCCCCGTTTGCGTCGAAACCTATACTGAAGTAGGTGGCGCGGATGGGGAATTCCCTCCATAATTCAAGCGCTTTGTCTGGCAATGGTAAGCTACGTGTAACCCTGGCCAGTAAAATGCTATGACAGGGTGCGAAATGAGCGCGCTTCCGTCTTTTGCCCGGGAACGGCTCTCTTCTTCCAGAGGTTTACATGCAGCTTGACGATTGCTTGTTCTGCCGCATCGCCCGTGGCGAAATTCCGGCAGCCAAAGTTTATGAAGATGATGAAGTGCTGGCCTTCAAGGACATCCATCCGAAGGCTCCTGTGCACTTCCTGATCATTCCCAAGAAGCACATTCAGTCTCTGGCTCACGCTGAGTCGGAGGACAACGCTCTTTTGGGTAAAATGCTAGGGTTGACTCGAAAGTTGGCCATGCAGGAAGGTGCCGTCAACGGTTTCCGCGTCATCATCAACACTGGCCGTGACGGCGGTCAGGAAGTCGATCACTTACACATTCATGTTCTGGGCGGTCCTCAGCCTTGGACGAAATAAGGAGTAAAAAATGGGTTCCCTTTCTGTTTGGCACTGGCTGATCGTTCTCGTCATCGTCGTGCTGGTTTTCGGTACCGGTAAGCTCAAGAACATGGGCAAGGACCTTGGCGGCGCCATCAAGGGCTTCAAGGAAGGCATGAAGGAAGGCGACGACGACAAGTCCGACGCGAAGAAGGAAATCGCCCAGGACAAGAACACGGTCGACGTCGAAGCCAAGGATAAGACCAACGCTTCTTGATCCGCACGGCCCTGACGGGCCATGTGGCTTGCCGCACTGACGGCGTGTCTGTCAGTGCTGGCGCTTAAGCTAACGGCCGCGGCAGTCTCAGGGGCTGACCGCGGCTCTTTAGTGAAAGACAGGAATAAACATGTTTGACTTTGGTTTCAGTGAGATGCTGGTGATCGGTGTGATCGCCCTCGTGGTCCTCGGACCAGAGCGTCTTCCCGTGGTCGCACGCACAGCCGGCGAATGGGTCGGCAAGGCCCAGCGCTTTGTCGCCCAGGTGAAGTCGGACATCGACCGCGAAACGGAGCTCTCCGAACTTAAACGCATTCAGGACGAGGCCAAGGCTCTTGCCGACGACGTCAAGTCGACGGTCGAGAAGTCGGCCGCCCAGATTGAAAGCGACGTCAAGTCTGCCGCCGGCGAAGCCAAGGCCGTCGCCGAAAAGGCCCAGGACAACCTCAAGGAAATTGAGGAGACTGCGTCCGGCCAGACTACCGTGATGTCCAACGACGAGATCTCGGACTTCTACGGCTGGGGCGACAATTCGGACGGTCCGGCCGCCGAACCCATGTACAAGTGGGAGGAGCCCAAGACCTTCACGAAGCGCTATCATGCGGGTCCGTCGGTTGACGAGCTTGCGCAGGAAATCGCCAAGCTTCGCCGCGAACTCGGTCTTCGCGAAGCCCAGATGGGCGGCAGCAACCGTCGTCTGGCTTCCCGTGCGCGCACGAACCGTCCGCGCATCTACCGATAAAGAACAATCATGGCTGAAAACAACAAACTACTTGAGGCGCCGGACGATCCCGCGAACGAGCAGCCGCTCGTCAGCCACCTGATCGAATTGCGCAACCGCACGGTCAAGGCGTCGATTGCTGTTCTGGTCATCTTCGCCTGCCTCTCGCCCTTCATGAAGCAGATCTTCGACTTCCTGAGCCAGCCGCTCATGGTCGCCCTGCCTCAGGGCGTGAAGCTTCTGGCCACGGGCGTGGTGGCGCCGTTCATGGTGCCGCTCAAGGTGACGCTCTTCGTGGCGTTCCTCATCGCGCTGCCGTACGTGCTCTATCAGCTGTGGGCGTATGTGGCGCCGGCGCTCTACAGGCGCGAGAAGCGCCTCGCGCTTCCGATTCTGGTCTCCTCGATCGTGATGTTCGCCGTGGGCATGGCCTACTGCTACTTCATCGTGTTCCGCATGGTGTTCCAGTTCATCGCAGGCTTCTCGCCCGACAGCGTCAACTTCGCGCCTGACATCGACTCCTACTTCAGCTTTGTGCTGACGATGTTCGTCGCCTTCGGTCTCACGTTTGAAGTGCCGATCGTCGTGATGGTGCTCAATCACGTCGGGCTCGCCAGCTACGAAAAGCTCGTGAAGGCCCGTCCCTTCGTGATCGTCGGCGCCTTCGTGATCGCCGCCATCTTCACGCCGCCCGACGTGCTCTCGCAGCTGCTTCTCGCTCTTCCGCTCGTGATCCTCTTCCAGGCCGGCATCTGGCTCGTGAAGTTCTTCGGAAAGTCGCAGGACGAGATCGACGGCATGCCCAAGGATGATGAGGACGAGGAGTAAGCTTCCGGCTCATGCATGAAAAAAAGCGCATTCCCAGAGGGATGCGCTTTTTTCTTTGGGCCTTGGATTCGTCAGATCGTGTTGATCGCGGCGGGGCCTGCCTTCTCGCGTTCGCGCGCGTTCTTCGGACGGGCGGCTGGCGTCACGGTCAGCGTGAGGGTCTGCGCGCCTCGCACCACCGTCAGCTCGGCGGGTTCGCCCGGCTTGAGGCGGGCGATGAGCTGCTGGAGGCGGTTGACGCCGAGGATCTCCTCGCCGTTGAGGCTCTTTACGATGTCGAATGCACGAAGGCCCGCCCTGCCTGCGGGGCTCTTGCCGAGCACGTGACTCACCATCACGCCTCGGGTGACGGTGAGACCGAGGTCCATGGCGAATTCACGCGAGAGCTGGCGGGGCACGAAGCCAAGATAGCCGCGTTCAACGGTTTTGCCCTCCATGAGGCTCGGAAGCACGCGGCTGATGATCGAGCTCGGAATCGCAAAGCCGATGCCGATGAAGCCGTCCGACTGCTCGGGCGAAAAGATGGCCGTGTTGATGCCGATGAGCTCGCCCTCGGTGTTGACGAGCGCGCCGCCCGAATTTCCCTGGTTGATGGCGGCATCCGTCTGGATGAAGTCCTCATAGCTGTTGAGGCCGAGCCCGTGGCGCCCAAGAGCCGAGATGATGCCCGAGGTGACCGTCTGGCCGACGTCGAAGGGGTTCCCGATGGCAAGCACGGACTGGCCGACCTTGAGCTTCGAGGTGTCGCCGAGACCGATGAAGGGCAGGCCGCTCTCGCCGGAAATCTTGATGAGGGCAAGGTCGGTTTCGGGGTCGCTGCCCACCAGCACGGCTTCAGCCTGTCCGCTGTCGGGCAGGCCGACATAGAGTCCCTGGATCGAAGCGACGACGTGGTAGTTCGTGAGCACGAAGCCGTCGGACGAGACGAGGACGCCGCTGCCGAGCGTGTTGAAGTCCTCTTCAGGAAGGCTGTTCCAGTTGGTGCCGATCTGCTCGGCACGCTTTCCCGGGGTGGCATGCCGTGCAAAAATAGTGACGACGGCGGGAGCCGCACGTTCGACGGCGCTGCTGAAGTCGGGAATGTGCACGGCCTCCTGTGCAGGCGCGAACGGACGCCAGTCCGTGACGGTGGTCAGACCGACCGCAATGCCCGCCGACACGGTGACGGCTTGTGCAAAAATGAGCCACAGCTTGCGGATCATCGAACGGAACCTCCGAGCGGAAGGCTCAGGAACAGAAAATGGGAGTAGATCATTATGCAGACTCAAGCCCTGATTGAACATTTGAACGCTTATCTTAACGCGGCGTCATTCAAAGACTACGCTCCGAACGGCCTTCAGGTCGAGGGAAAGCCCGAAATTCATCGCATCGTGCTTGGCGTCAGCGCAAGCCAGGCGCTCATCGACCATGCCTGCAGCATGGGGGCGGACTGCATTCTCGTGCACCACGGTTGGTTCTGGAAGGGCGAGCGCTCCGAAGTGGTCGGCATGAAGCAGCGCCGCCTCAAGGCGCTCCTGAAGAACGACATCAATCTCATCGCCTATCACCTGCCTCTTGATGCGCATGAGGAGGTCGGCAACAACGCCGAGATCGCGAGGGTGCTCGGACTCGAGATCGAGCAGAGGGCGGGGAGCCTCGAACTTCTTTGCGTGGGCCGCCCGAAGGACGGTTCCGTGCCCGTCGAGGCTTTCGTCGAGCGCGTCGCCGCAGCGTTCGGGGGCATTCGCGTGCGCGTGGGCGAGGCCGGCGCCGAGGTCCGCCGCGTGGGCTGGTGTTCGGGAGCAGCGCAGGACGAGCTCGTCGAGGCCGCCTCTCTCGGCTGCGACGTCTACATCTCGGGCGAGATCTCCGAGCGCACGACCTACGAGGCAAGGGAGAACGGCATCCTCTACCTCGCCTGCGGCCATCACGCGACCGAAACGCTCGGCATCCGCGCCCTCGGCAGGCATATCAAGAACCTGTGGCCCGAACTCGAGATTTTCTGGTTTGATGACGAAAATCCGGTCTGACCTTTCTGCTTGAAATCCGGTTACATTTCTCCTGCCGACTAGGGTGACAGTCGAATATAAAGATGTAAAATCAATACAAGTAGAAAAGAGTGGGCGCTTCCGCTAAAATGAAAAATCCAGTGCTCTTCGATTCTCGAAGAGCGCATCGACAGTGTGTTCAAAGGATAAGATCTTATGATGGTGCTTTACTCGGGCATGACCTGCCCGTTCTCTCACAGCTGCCGCTTCGTGCTTTTCGAAAAGGGCTGCGAGTTCGAGATTCAGGATATTGACATGTTCCAGCCGATCGATGTCAGTTCCCTCAATCCTTACGGTGAAGTGCCGATCCTTCGCGAACGTGAGCTGACGCTTTACCAGGCCGAAGTGATCAACATGTACATCGACGACCGCTTCCCGCATCCGCAGCTGATGCCGCCTGATCCGATGCACCGCGCCCGCGCCCGTCTCTTCCTCTACATTCTCAACCGCGAGATATTCTCCCAGGTCCGCATTCTTGAGAACCGTACTCTGAGCGAAGAGATGCACGACAATGCCCGCCATAAGCTGCACGACCAGCTTTCCGTCATCGGCAGCCGTCTGACGAACGGCATGTACCTGCTTGGCGAAGAGTTCTCGTTGCTCGACATCATGCTCGCTCCGGTGCTCTGGCGCCTGTCCCACTACGGCATCGAGCTGCCGCGCAGCGCCGCGCCGCTGATGACCTACGGCGAACGCCTCTTCTCGCGCCCTGCCTTCATCGACTCGATGACGCCGTCCGAGCGCGTGATGCGCCGCTGATCGGCTGAGGCAGTGCCGGGAGGCAAAGGCTCCCGGCGCGCCCCGATTCTCAGGGGAACGGCCGCCGGCCCCTAGTGCCGCCGGCCGTTTTGCTTTGATCCCGCACTTCTTTTTGGAGGCATCCTTCAAATGACCACTCAGACGACGGAACCGAGGCCGATGAAGCCGTATCTGATCAATGCGGTTCTCGACTACTGCCGCGATACGGGTACGACGCCCTACGTCATGGTGGCGGTGGATCATGCCTGCCGCGTACCGCAGGAATACGTGCGCGACGGCCGCATCATCTTCGACCTCACGGACGAGGCCGTGAACAGGCTTGCCATTTCGGACACCGAGCTCACCTTTCAGGCCCGCTTCGGTGAGAACAACGAGATCTTCGACGTGCTTGTGCCGCTCAACCGCATCATCGCCGTGACGCCTCTCGAGTGCCAGCAGTTCGCCCTTCATTTCGAAGTGACGGAGACGCCCGTCGAGGAGCCCGAGGAGGCGCCTGCACAGCCCGCCCCCGGCGTTCGCCGCCCGGTGCGCGTAAAGTGATGCTCGGAAAGCAGGAAATGCTATAATCGAATGCTTTTCAAGCCTCTTTAGCTCAGTTGGTAGAGCAACCGCCTTGTAAGCGGTAGGTCATCTGTTCGAGTCAGATAAGGGGCACCAAACACTAGACCCGTACCGTTCGCCACGGTGCGGGTTTTTCTTTTGCCACAGGGACTTTCGAGCTTGTCTCTCTGTTTACTCGTTCGCCCGCGTTCGCGCTTGACCTGTAAAGACCGATGCTTTACCGTACCAAACATCGTACCAAACACGTTTGCCGGACAAAGCACCGTACCAAACGCGACTACTCCCGAAACTTGGTACGGATTCTTCAAGAGGTTGAGCAATGGCACGAGTGGTAAAGGCGCTGGGCGTCAAAGAGGTTGAGAAGATTTCCAAGATGCCCGGCGTGCATGCTGTCGGCGGCGTCCCGGGCCTCGCTCTGAGAGTGTGGGCGAGTGCTGCGGGCTCCGGGTGCGCGTGGATTCTTCGCACTGAGTGCAAAGGCAAGGAAACAAAGGTGACTGTTGGCACCTATCCGGAGATGGGGTTGCACGCGGCGCGGGCGAAGGCGGCGGAGTTTAAAGCTAGTTTGCTCGCCGGGGTCAATCCTGTGAAGGAAGCGAGGGCGAAGGTAAAGGCTGAGAAGAAAGCGGAGGAGGTTGCGCGCCTTCAGGCGTTAACAGTCGGGGACGTGCTAGATGAATGGCTTGCCTACAAAGTAGAACACGGCACATGGGGCAAGGGTATCCATGAGAAAGCCGAGGCCGTTGCTCATAAGGAAGGAAGGCGCATCAGGCAAAGTGCCGCCTTACTGCTGGGCGTGCCGGTGGCCTCGTGTGAACCTGAGGATGTAGTGAAGGCAATTGAGCCGATATGGTGCTCCAAACGTGCTACGTGTGAAACAGTCTGTTCGCACCTTCGCGGCCTTTTTCATTGGGCAATGACCGTGAAGAAATGCCGCCCGCGCGGGATCAATCCGGCGGATAGCCAATGGCTTACACCGCTGCTCCCTGCTGAGAACAAACGAAAACAGGAGGAGCATTTTCCGGCGCTTGATCCCGACCAACTCCCGCAGCTAATCAAGGCGCTCATGGCGCTGGGGAGTACGTCGGCTTTGTGTACCGCGTTTGCTATCTTGACCTGCACGCGCTCCAATAATGTCCGTTCTATGCGCTGGGATCAAATCTCGGAGGACGGGCAGTTGTGGAGCATTGACGCAATCGACATGAAGGTGACGGCGAACGGTCAACACCTAATCCCGCTCAGTGCCGAGGCGCAAAGGATCATCCAGCACCAAAGGGAATTTTCTCTTTGTTTGGATTCTCCCTATGTGTTCGGCTCCTATCGCAACAATGGGGCACCATTGAGCAACATGACGATGAACGTTTTGATCCAACGGCTTCACTCCAAAGAGGTAGCGGAAGGCCGAGAGGGGTGGATTGATCGCAAGCAAACAAAGGACAAAGGGAAGCCCGTCATTGCTGTGCAGCACGCCATAAGCCGGGCCACATTCGAGACGTGGGCGCATGGTACGCGACAGGATGAGCGCGCCGTGGCGTTGATCTTGCATCATGACGTTGATCCCCGGCTGAAAAGCGCCTACGACAGGTCAGAGGATTTGCCTCACAAAAGGAAGGTGCTAGATGCGTGGGGGAAGTTTTGTTTCTCCGAATGCGAGAACGGTTGAGGATTGAGCGGGGACGCGCTCCCGGCTAGCTCCTACGGTATGGCCCTGCGCTTCGGCGTGGGGCTTTTTGTTGCCGGTGGTTTGAGCCGAGGCCGGAAGTGCGCGAAAAGACGGTTTATTTTGGCCTTTTCGGTTGGTGACACTGTGGGACAGGGAAAGACGGGGAGCGGGTTCGGTTTGGGTGCGGTTTAGGAGTGGTTTAGGATGGTTGGAGAAGTAATAAATAATAAGAGAGAGAATAACCAATACATATCTATATCTATACCTAGGAAGTCTTAACCTATTGCCCATGAGCACGCCTCCCGGCTGGTCTTACTCGCTCATGTGGCCGGATTGCGTGAAGGGGGGAGCATGGAAAAGCGAGAGAGAGGCACCGGGAGCCGAAGGCAGAAGGGACGACGCCGGGAGCCTGAGAAAGGGCCTTCCTTGTCGGCGTGGTTGCGTTGCTATGCGCAGGATGAGCAATCGGCAGAGGAGGCAGTGAGGCGCGCTCAGGAAGCGCGAGAGGGCCCGCAGGAAGGGCAGGTAGTGCATGCGGTCGGGCAGAGAAAATGAACAATTTGAGAGGGCCATAAAAAAGGGTGACGCCGGCCGGCTGGCTTGAGTGATTGGCCGGGGCCGTGGTCCTTCCGGCTTGATGGAATGCTAAAAAATGTTAAGGGGGCTACCTGATTATCAGGGCGGCCGGAGCTCCGACGGGCTGTAGGTGAATGTTGAAAAATGTTGAGGGCTCTGCCTGAAAAACGGGGGGGCGGCCGGCGTCCCGGCTGGCATTGGCCCGGCGTTGAAAGGTGAGAGAATTTGAAGATATTGAAGGGCTTAAAAGGAGGATGACGATGAGAACAAAGCCGCGAAAGGCGTTCGATCTGGCAGAGGTTGAACGGCTGGCCTCTCTGGGGTTGACTAGGGAGCAGATTGCCGCAGCGCTTGGGGCGTCCGCTTCAACGGTCTATAACCGGTTGCGTGATGATGAGGAATTCTCTGAGGCCGTGAAGCGTGGAGAGGCGCTAGGTATTGGGGCCGTGGCCTCTAAGCTGATGGATCAAATCAACGAAGGCAATACTACGGCCATGATTTTCTATCTCAAGTCCCGCGCCGGCTGGAGAGAGTCGAGCGAGATTCGAGTAGAGGCAAACACCCCCGGCGAGGGCATGGCTGCCGTTTACGCAACGATGAGAGAGGCTAACTCAAACCCCGAAGGGTAGGCTGCCTGTAGCCGGCGTCATGCTCCCGCAATGGGGCGTAATAGAGTGAACGGGCAAGAACGTATAAGAACGTAGGAGTACACTTTGTAGCGGTTTAACGCTTGACAGTGGTTGTTCCGGCGGGCTATCTTATAAATCCGGAGTCAAGGTTACTTGCTTCCTGTTTGCGCTAACCATACTTAAGAAGGAGGGGTGTTATGGCGTATACGACAGCACAGGCCCTCTTAGAGGAGTTTTGGGATTGCCGATTGCCTGTTGATCCAGCGTATTTCGCAGAGCGTTTAGGATTGACGGTGAAGTATTCATATGATTTAGGTTTGAAGTCTGGTTACTTGGACGTTGAGGCCAAAGAAATTTGTGTGAATGCTACGGAGCGCCAAGAGCGCCAACGTTTCACTATTGCCCATGAATTAGGCCATTATTGCCTTGGGCATGGAAGTTCGTTTAGAGATACGAGCAATCCCCAGTGGGTGCAGCAGTACGATCCGCAGAAGGAAATGTTCGCCGATCAGTTCGCGGCAGATTTGCTTATGCCGGCCTTGGCCATGAAGGCGGTTATTGATATCCGAGGGATTAAGGATCCCGTTCAACTTCGGAAGATGTTCCGTGTTTCTTCTGCTGCTATGTATGTTCGCCTGAAAAGATTAGGGTACGCCCATGGGTGAAGAGTCTGTTGATCTTCGGAAAGAAATTGCTCAGGCCAAAGAGCAGATTAATTCTCCGGATGATGCTTTAGCAGACATAGCGATCAAACTCCAAGAAACGGAGTTGCAGTCCAAGCTACTGAAAGTTCAGATAGAACAAGCTACGTTGGAGAAAGAAAATCTAAGGATTGAGCGCTTACGTCGGAATAATGAACGCCGGCCCTTTATTTTCTGTGGAGTTGCGGTTGTTATTGTCTTGATGTACTTAGGTCTCATCTCTATCCTTGTCAGGGATTTATGGTTCCCGTGTCCGGGATTAGTAAGAGTGTTGGACCGAGGTTATTTTGCTTGCCGTCGTTCCTACTGTCCTTGTGGCGTTGTTGATGAAGGCTGTTTTTTCTGCAACTCCGAAAAAAGAACAGGACAGCGAGATAAAGATATCTGATGCCATACCGTTGAAGCTCATCACTTCAAATATTGAGAAAACGGCAGGTTAATAACCATTCACCCCGCAAAGCATTCTTGCGGGGTGTTTGTTTTTTGATGTTGGCTTTCGTTGAGCTCCTTGCCGGCGGCGGGTTATTGAAAAATATTAAGGTCTACAGGGCCGAAGGCGTCACGCTCCTACGGTGTGAAGCTATGCCGGCGGAAGGGCATAGCGGCCTGCTGGCGGCCTTCTCAGACATCCAATGGGCGGAAGGCTTGATAGACCCGCACGCGGTCTGTGGTGGCCCATGTGTGGCCTCTCATAAGGTATTGCAGGGGATGGCGTCTAAAAGGGCTTCAAAACCATCGGATGCTTACAGCCGCAACGGTTTGAAGGTGGCGCCTAAACGGCGTCAGATCTACGAGGTAGGGGGCGGGTTGAGTCTAAAAATCAAACGATTTACTAGACCACGCCCCTAGGTAATTTGGTATGCGTGCGATTCGTGGAGTTTTTGAAGGGCTTTAGACGTCGCCTTTGGTTCTTGCACAGATGAAATTAGAAAAGATGGCTGCGTGAATGCCGCTCAAGGCGTCGAGAATGCTCATCAAAAAACGCATCAATTTACGCAATGCTTCGCGCGCGCGAGACGTGCGGGAAACCCCACTTCCTGACTTTTGCGCAAATTTGAGCGAAAGCGTTTAGGGGGTGAATGATGCGGGGAGCCTGAGGGCCGAGGTACTGGGAAGGGGCTTCCGATACTGCGGATCGTTCGAGCCCCGCTATCGGCCTAGTTGCACCGATGAAAAGGGTGTTAATTAACACTTCAGTTTACAGACACGTAAACAGAAGGGGCGTTGCTTTCCATTGCAATGCAGAGGGATGCGGTGCCTGCGTGGTGTAAACATTCTTAGATTGCTTGCACCCCTACTTTGCATGCAATCCGTGTTCACGCGCGCGCGAGACGTTCCGAAAACCTCCCTCACGGCTTGAGGCTCAAGGGCTTGAGGCTGATTGTGCAGCCGATGGAAAGATCAAAAATGATAAGGCCCGAGGGCGTTTCGCAGGCCATTAGACCGCGCCGGTGGAGGATGAGCCTCGAGCGAACTCCGAGCGCTGCTACGGCCTTCCATGCTGAGGATGAGGCGAATGCCCCGACGGCTAGTTGATAAGTCCGGCATCGTGCTGGTGCGCAGGATGTAGAAAAATGTTGAGCCCTTGATGCCTTCCGCTTCGCTAGAGGCGTTATCTCTAACGCTTTCGGTTGGTAGGTACTTCGGTGCCGTTGACTGCGGCGTGAGGCGCCGAGCCCGGGCATCGGCTAGTTGCTGAGATTTTTGTCGAGGCCGTTTCGTTTCCCGAGTGCGCGGCCTGCGGCCCTCTCGGCGGGGCTTGCAACCGCTCAAGGTACTGGGAAGCCTAAACCCCAATGTGCGGGTGCTTGCGAGTCCCGAAGGTCGTCTAGTTATTGGTTTTGAAAATGTGGTCTGACCACTAAAAAGGGGCTTATCGCTCGGCTTTTGTTTGTGTTTACTGGAGGAGCGTATGTCGCTGAAAACAGCGGGAATTCGAGAGTTTGCGAGGATGATTGGTCGCTCGCATTCTTGGGTGGTCTCGCAGTGCCAGCGCAACATCATTCCAAAAACCACTGACGGAAAGATTCCGGTCGATGAAGCCTTGAAAGCGGTCGCTCGACTTTTTGCGGCAGTCCGCGCGCGCACGCGCGAGAGAAGGGCGAATTGATCTGCATGGAACGCCCTCGGAATGTCTTTGCTATGCTGTAGGGATGAGTGACGCACTGTCGGGAGTAGCTATCCGGCAGGCCGCTAAACAATCGTCCCGCTTGGCGGCGGCGTCACTCTCCTACACATTGAAAGCGGGCGAAGGGGCGAACGATGCTAGATCTATCCGGGCCGGATGTCTGGCCGAGCACGATTGCAAAGGTCGGGGAGTGGTCACGGCAACCATGCGTCCGAGAAGGCTTCCTGACCTTGTTTGATGCGGCTTGCCTGATGGCTGCAGAAGGCTATGGCGGCATATTTGAAACATGCTCTAAAGCTACTCAAAACGAAATCCTTGGACTTAATGAGGCCTTAGAGCGGTCTGTTGATGACCGAAGGGCACTAGAGGGGTACTTGCCGGTAAATCGGTTTGTTAATGGCGAGTATCAGGATGTTTATCCGCTGATTGCCTTCAAGTATTGGGCGGAGCGCACGGGATACGGTGACGGCCGATATTTTGCGAAGGCCGAAGGCCCCGGCGTTGAGGTTGCTGGCAGTGATGAGCCGGAGGCCGTAGGCGGGAATATGTTTCAGTACCGGGGGAACCGTGCCATTGATATTGACCGGAATACCCCTCGATATGCCTTGTGTTCAAAACGCAAGAGTATGACGGTTTACGAATTCGCGTGCCTCTATTGCGGGATTGATCCGAAGGCAGATATACCGAAAAGCGTTCGCAACGACTACATTGAGCCGTTGATTGCCTTGATGGCTGAACATATGGAGCTAGAAGATGACATACCGTTCTGACGCCTTCTATATGGGTTCATTCATGGGCCGGCATTGCCTTAACGGGGATAACGAACGCATTGAATCACTCGAATTCCCGGTGGAGGCTTTCAAGGATTTTCTAAGGGCTGAGGGCCTTCCAATGCCGGACTTTTGGCAGACAAAAACAGGAAGCACCGACGGGCATATCAAGCCGGACCCGGCAGTCTGCCCGGTGACGGCAGCGCCTTCGCAGCAGGATGAATGCCGGGAGGTGGAGTCCGCGCCTGTGGCCGCAGCGCCTGATGGTATGGAGGTTGTTCCCGGCGTCACTGTGGGGAATCTACGGGCAATGATTGACGAGAAAAGCTCTGCATACTGTCCCCGGTTATTGGCAGCTATTCAAACAAAAATAGCCCTCATGCCTAGGGAAAGCGTCTTACGGAATGATACGGTTTATGAAAGATATGCAAAAACAGAAAGCGTGTCCCGACTAAAGGCTTTGGGCGTGGTGAATCCGAAGGATAAAAGTAGGAATCCTGACCCGGCCGATTTAGATGTGAACGCCGTTGCGCGCATTCTTTGCAGGAAACATAAGAAGAAAGAAGGACACCCGGGAAGCCTTTGATTTGCCTGTGCTAGTGGATTAGAACCCTTGAGAGTTGTGCGGCTCTTGAGGGTTTTTCTTTGTAGGAATGGACGAAAAACTATTGAGAAGAATATTCCTGAAGGGCCTTTCTTGAGAATAGTTTTGGATGCTTAGATGTGCCTTGTGGACGGCGCAGGGTTGCGCGGTTCGTAACGCTCTATGGAGTCAAAACAATGGCACAGAAAAAGCCAATTGACGCTACGGAAATCAAGATCGAGGGCCTTGATAAGGTGCGCCCGGAAGCCTATTCCGAAGGCGCTGAATTCAACAAATCCGGCTTTCCGTTCCGGTATTTCCGCCTTCGCACCGTGTGCGAAATAACCGGCCTTTCCAAGACGACGGTCTACGAATATTCAAAGACTGATCCGGAATTCCCTAAGCCTGTGAAGCTGGGGGCGAGCTGTACCGCATGGCGTTCCGATGAGTTGGCGGCGTGGATGACGTCCCGGCCGCGTGCTGACCTTATGGGGGTGGCGGCATGAGTGAATGCAAATACCCGGTCTCCCTCTCCGATGTGGCGCACGCTCATAAGCTGCCGCCCTCAGTGCTGCGCAAATCCTTCTCTCGCTTCCTTGAGGTCATGCCTGATGCTGAGGATCATGCCGAACTGGTTGAGGAGACTACCCGAGGCGGCTTCGGCGGGCGCTGCCTGACCTATCGCGTGGACTCCGTGGCGCTGGCCGCGTTCATGTATTGGCGTGAACATCGTGGCCGCCTGCCTCGTTTCTTCGGCGTCGTGAGGCGCGTTGTGGAGGGCGGGCAATGCTGAGGAAAGCAAAAGGTCAGGCCGCTGTGAGTGTCATCGTTCCGAAGTTTGGCGACAGAGAGAACGACGGCGCTCGGGGCGGCGGCCTGAACGTGAAGAATAGCCGGGCATCGGCGCCTTGTGCAATCGTCCGTTGCCGTGCTATGCTGTGCGCATCCGTTCGCAAGAACGGCTGCAGGCTTGGCGGCTTGCGTTTCTCTAGGCGATTAATCGCCACGTCACGCTATGCACGTGGCTTTTCTTTTGGCGTTAATCGTGCCCATGGCCTCATTGCGCCCGTACCTTATTGCGGGTTGATGCCGTGCGGGAAGCCTTCGGGCTTGTCGTTTCCTAGAGAACGATCCGCCAACCCGCACGGCGTCTCCCACCCTCTTGGCGGTCGGTGGGGGATTTCCTACAAACTGTCTCTAGGAATCCTCGCAATGATGCGCACCCTAAGCCGTAATGTATCCACGGCATTCCCCTCCACACCTGAACCTATCTTCCTGCCCGTCCAGTCGTGCCACAAGCGCGTCGAGGAGCGTCCGCAGGTCAACACCTTTGCCGATGTAGCCGATGGCGCCGAGGGCATTTTCCAGCGCGCTCAGGTCGCCTACCGTGAAGCCGCCTTTCTGCCGTCCGCTGCAGCCCGTGCCGAGCTGCGCGCCCGGGTCTCCGACTATCTGGCCGAACTGATCGCCTTCTGCCGTGAGGTTGAAAGCCTTCCTGCTGGTCAAAACCTGAAGGAGGCGCGTCATGGCTGAACTCAATCAACATGATGAGATCGCCGGGGGCGTGGATCGTGGCGCATTCTATGCCGTGATGAGCGCAATGGCTTCTCGTGATCCCAAGCGTGTGGCCCTCGCCGAGTGTGATGCGTTTACCGCCCTCCAGTCGATCGGCTCGATGCTCAATGTCGTGGCGGATTATCTCTATCTTCGTGCACAGAATCCGAATGGCGTTTTGTGTGCCACTGAGGCAGAGATTGCCGATGCGGTGTATTCGCTTTCGGATTTGACCGCATGCGTGCATTCGTCACTGAATGAAGCTGAGAACGTCCGGTACATGCTTCGGCACCCGCGCAAGAGCGAAGGCAAAACCCCTGTGAATACATCTAAGGAGGGCTGATATGAGTCCTATCAAAGACCGAAGTGTATCCACTGAAAACGCACGTGGTGCGCTGGTGACTGAGTACCAACGGTATGAGGAAAGTGTCCTACGCGAAAAGTCCTACGCGCTGAACATGGCCGACCGTGAACTCATTCGGCTGGCTGTGTTTGATCCTCATGGCGTAAATGACGCTCGGGAACTCATTGCCACGATCATGGCGGCCATTGATGAGGCGGTCGAGATCAAGACGATCGAACGTTTGAGCCGCTGGGAAGAATCCGAACGCCAAAAGGAGGGGAACCATGATTAATCATTCCGGACAGTTTGAACGGGTAGGCGGGCCGGGATTTTTCTTCCCGTCATTGGCTGAGGCGGCGCAGGCCGTGGAGGTCGACG